>Ga0302185_10003054_pt1 | contig 10513 bp, 10 predicted proteins | sample II_Bog_E1_1_FD_200231 | JGI IMG/M metagenome (GOLD analysis project Ga0302185, IMG submission 200231) | Peat permafrost microbial communities from Stordalen Mire near Abisko, Sweden - II_Bog_E1_2 | ecosystem: Environmental > Terrestrial > Soil > Wetlands > Peat | place: Sweden: Abisko... | reverse complement strand
GAGTCAAGTAAGGATTTTCTGTCAGAATTTGCTCAATTGCTTTTGCTCTTTCTTTATTAAGCATTTGCTCAGTTGGGACCAATGTTATTTTTTCAGGAGGAGTTTCCGAAGGTTATTTAGATTTTTCGGTCAAGCGTCCAAAAAATGTACGATCTTTCTTCCATTGAGTAAACAGCGTTTAAATAAACTCTTAGTTAAAATCATGCTCCTCACCAATTCGATTAAATGTCATTGTTTCAGAGTTCATGTCTTCTCTAGGTTGTTGCATAATCTAAAATTTGTTTGCTATCATTTGGAGAGTTTAGGGGGTGATGCTATTTTGATGTGATTGATGTCCTTCACTGCTCGAACTAGGATTACTAAGAGAGCTTCCTGAAAAAGAGCTATATTCTGAAGAAACTGATTTGCTTTCAGATTGATTCATTTGTTTTTGATGAAGTCCTTTTCTGAGCATTTTATATTTTTGATACTTCGCCTCGATAAAAGCTTGCTTTTCACACCAATTATCTCCAATTTTATCAAGCTATTAATCACTGTCAACAGAGTTCTTATCTGTATCATTTTTTTGCTAAAAGTATTCTAAATCTTAATATATCTCAACATCCCCAAAATCTTCATCTGGGTGTGAAGGTAATTGACTGTATGAGGATTACTGGTTCATAAAGTTTAATGGTTTGAGGTACTCTTTAAATATATTGATCACATTTTTATTAGGCAATCGTTAACATTTATGAAATGAGATCCATTGCGTATATTTTTATGATTTACTTTGAATTTATATGAGCAATTTTAAATTAATTTTAGCATACTAACCATTTTCTTCTCCTCTTTTATGAATTAAATCATAAAAGAGTTTGTAAATTTAGTAGTCATTAAGAATATGCTTCATTATAAACTTATTTATTAAATTCTTTTAATCAAATCTTCCACAAATATTCAAAATCACAATTAAACTGAACTGCATTTGCTTTTAAAATGAAATAAAAGCTTAGACAAGCCTCTAAGCATGTAATCCTTAAGATAATTAATATTTTAAATGCGTGAGATTAAACAGAGGCAATCAAACAATCTCAAGGAAGAGTTTAGGATTGAGAAGTTAAATCTCAGGTTTGGCAATGTTGATAACTCCACTTGGTTGAGCAACTACTCGCTTGGTGGAGATTCTTTTTCCTAGTTTGTTTGATTCAGTCTTCTTTTTATCGTTTTCCTTAATGCGATTAAGGAAAGATTGTCTAGAGGTTGACAGCTTGAGGTGCTCAATTCTAACATGGATTCTTTTGGGGATGATTCTTTGTCTAACTTGCTTGTTAACAACGACTCCGATGGATCGGGGGTTGACGTTGAAAACTGTGCCAGTTCTACCATGATAATATTTGTAGGGCATACCTTTATGGATTGCTCCATCAACCACAATGTCCACAATATCTCCTATCTTGTAAGTGGTAAGAGTTTTGGAGATGTGAATGGCTCCATGTTGTTTGAATCCCTTTTTGAATTTGTGTCTGGTCTTTCTTTTATAGCCGTAGCTGTGAGTCATTCCTCTTTAATATTGTGGTAAAAATAATATTAATTATTAATCAAAATATTAAAATATATCTCATGCCAATTTTAAATATGGAATCCACGGTAATAATGCCAAAATTATGGACTTGAGCTAATTATTAAAATTCAGCAATATCCTCTTTCCTTTATTTATAAATCATTTATATATCAATTGTTTAACCATTGGTACCGTTTTCCTAGCATACTGTAGGTTATCATTTATATTCCAAGCTTGCGATTTATTTAGTTGCGCACTCGAATCGTTTCTTCTTTTACCATTGTTGGTTTATTTTTAAAAGATCTGCTACCAAATCTCTATATGTTGAGAGTTCGAAATTATTGCTCTATTGAACACCGTTTTTCGGATGAAGACCATTTTTTTGGAATTTGCACATTTGAAAACTTTTATTTTACTTCAGGATTTTGTGATTATTTAATGCTACACATTGCTCTTGTCGATGAAATACATGTTTTTACTCTATCTTTAGCGGTAATTGATTATTTATGGCTTTCTTCAGTTTTCATTCTCCGTTTTTCTCTATCAGATAAAAACAGATGCTATATTGGAATTTAGCAAACACCTCGTCTCAAAAGAGTTTTATTCTTTTGAAGAACATCGATGTATTTACAGAACCCCTCGGATGGCTTAAACTTAGTTGGCTAATTATCCAAGGTTTTGACTCTTCCTTTCATTTCATTGATATAAGTAGACTCTTTTGGAAGAATAAATATCTTTTTGGTATGAAATATCCGATTCTCGTAGACAGTCTATTTGCAAAGTTAATAGTTCTTCTCCAGTGTATATCTCTAAGAAAATCCTCTATTCTAATGAATATAAGGAAGATCTTTCGTTAGACTGGCTTACTTTAATATAATTCTATCAGTTTTCATGAATATTAATTTTATTAAATTGATAATGAAGATAAATTCATATTGATTTAAGCATCGTATTTAATATATATGGATTTATATAAATTTGAAGACGAGGCTTCAGTCCAGCAAGAGGCAGACAGGCTGCTAAGTAAAATATTTTCGGATAAATCGTATACAAATCCGTAAAAAATTTCACTGTTACTGCAGTAGTATGAGAAGAGGCAAATAAAGCTTGATGGTCAACTAAGTAAAGCGATTAAATCCGAGATAGAATGCATTAAGCAATCGAAATAATATGTGCTATAAGCCAATAATTTCATGAAGGAGGCCGAAGAGAAAACTTAAAAAATGAATTAGATATGGAGTGAGCAATCATAATTTCATGATTTCATGGATGATGTGGTAACCCTGCAACTGTTTCAAAATAATGTGTCAAAAGTCAATGAACAATTAACTTATTTCATAGATATGGATAACTAGATGCAGAAACTGTAAAAATTGGCAGAGGATGAGAATAAATATCTTATTGTAGGCACTAAATTGCTCAATTTAATATAGTTAAGAGATGCATTGCTTGAAGATTCTTCTTGGCAAAGGGAAACAGCAATAATGAGGAAGGAATTCGTCAAGGTCAATAATTTTTAAACTAATTTTTTCGATAAAATTTTTCACAAATTTACAGACTGTATAAAGTTTGGAAAGGAAAATCCTTAAACTTTGAAAATGGTCGTGAGAATGATATAGTCTTACGATAAAACTCTCTAAAGCAAAGGAAAAGAGAAAATAATGAGGGCAAGGGCTGTTAGTGTCATCTAATAATCAATTTAAACCCGATTTTCAGAACAATTAGCAGATCAATAAGACTTGATAGGGATTGTCCAAAATGCCAGCTTTGCCACCAAGGATTTAGTGGATGTAAATGATTATGTTCTGCCTTGCTTTCCCAAGGAGTTTCCTATCATGGAAATATTTCAAACTGCTTATCAACATCACATCTAAACTCAAATCTTCCCATACTTTGATCAAATCTAAGAAGAAAAACAATATGGCCATTTGGTGATACTTTTGGGCTGGATTGATGACTACGAAACAATGCTTTCTCGAGCGGGTCTCGATAGCACAAACTTAATTAATCTAAAATCAAAGGTAAAAGTGCTGATGCCCTATTTCCTCGATCACAATCGCAAAATAGTCGAAGATTATATTTCAGGGGCAGTGGAAGAAGATAAAAAAAAGTTTAATCGCAAATTCTATTAATAGACTCTTCGAGATGGGTCAGACTTGATATCGATGTTTCCATCAGACATTTTCCGATTTATTAATCAGGAAGCTGAAGTAATCAAAGATCAGTTAAAAGGATAAATATTTGTCGAATTCGTGCGAGTATTAATTTTGTAAATTAGTGTATCACTGACTCAGTAAAGTGTTTCCAATAGGATGAAGTAAGATTGATTTAGAATGAGTGGAGGGAAGTGGTCAAGCCACAATAGAAGTAGGACGAAATAGTCAATTTTTAGTACAAGATCATCCTTTATATAAACAATTTTAATGAATGCTTGAAACATGCGGGCTAATCAAAAGAACTGTTCGCTGAGTTAGTCAGCGAAGAGTTTAAGAGCAGAATCGAGAAAATCTTCTTTACTTAGGTGCAGAAATGTACGGATTATCGATATTTAGAGTTCAATCAGTCAATTCCCAAATTTATTGGCATCATTATTGAGATTATCTTCATGAATGTTTTGCGATAATACTATCCTACAATGTTTACTGCTAAGTGGCTCAATGACAAGTCAGGACAAATCATGAGCAACACTCTGAGAACAATCTCTAATGAATTAAACGATATTGAATAGCAAAGTTTAATCATCAATATCATTCACTATCGTATGGTTGTCAAGGAGGCCCTCGAGTATATAGTTAATGCGTATATCTAGCAGTTTATCATTTTCACTAAAGTCATCTACAAGGCAAACAACAATTTGGAGGTCAAATACTGCAATTATAATGCTTTCATTTAAAAGATGAAGCAGGAACCAAATACAGATTTTAAGTTAGTTTTCAACTCGAAAGTAGCTTTTACTGAAGCCATCAAAAAGGATAAAATGAGTTTCATTAAATTTTCGGATAATTTTGGGGAGTGCACTTCCAAAACTTTTATGGAAAAGTTAAAAAATAAATTCGGCATCCTCATTGATCTTTTCATGAAAAAAGGTAAATAGTTTGAAGTTCTTCCAGCTAAAGTAGCGGAAATCTTTCCCGACAAGGCATCAGATCTTCTTGAGGCTATATTAATCGTGAGGGATGATGTCGAAAGCAGGGCTTCCTCGATTCCCAAAAAAGGAATGGGGTATTAGTGATTATATATATGAATTCTTTTCTAACTTTAACTAAACAGTTTCAAAAACCTAAATCATGTGCGATTCAAGTTTACGTTTATAGACCATTTAAATATCACTTTTATTCTGATAAATGTCATTTTTCGATAAGATTGACTTTATCTCTTTGCTGAAGAAGATTCTTTTCCTTGGCATCTTTGCTGCATATTATTGGAGTTTTTTTACTTGTTTTTTCATAAAATTGGTAGTGTCAATCGCTGCAGTTGGATTGTCTTAAAAATGAAATGCTCAAAAGATTGCCCATCATAAACACAAAATTAAAAGTACATAAATATAATCGGTTTTAGTGACTATAAAAGCATTGATAGCAGCCTTATTTTCCTCTTTTAATCGAGCCATTTTTTCTTCGAGAAAACATCATTGAGGCATATAAAAGAAAAGAACCCTAAATTAATTAAGCAGTAGAATATCCTTCATCAAAAATTATTATGAATAGTTTATAAAAATCAAGTTGTCAACTTGACTGATATTTTTTATTTAGTGATTTTTAAAAATACTCATTCATTTATATCGTTAAGGTTGAAGATATTTTGATAATTTAAAAATAATTTAAATGGAATAGACCAAGAAAGGACCCAATATGCTTATATTTTTAACAAAATTAAAGTCATCATCTTAGAAAGCACTTATAAATGGCTTAATGAATAAAAGACAAAAAGGACAAAAGTCAAATTAAGTAAAGGATAATTAAGAACATTTCTCGTAAAGTATGAGTGAAGACTAAATATAAGATTTCTTAAAATTTCAAGAATAAAGGATGGTGATAACAGAATAAGGCCTTATAAATAAGAAAGCAACCTTAAAGATGAATCTCAAACATATTTAGGATAGTATTAAAATAATTTAAAGCACTTTGGCTTTAAGACTTAAAGAAAAAGAAGAAAAAGAGGAAGAGTAATTTATATTTTCGAAAAAAAAAGCGAGAATATAGAAGTTAATGAGCATAATATTAGACCAAAATAAAAGGATAAGAATGAAACAAATTATGGGATAAAAAGAAAGACATTAAATTTAGGAAGAAATTGATATGAATTATCTAATGGAATAAAGTTTCATTAAAAGAGAAAAAGATAATTTTTATCAATCCACTATTACTCAGATTTTTAAAGATTTTTATCCATTATATCAATCGCTTTCGAGTGCCACAAAAGAGAAATTTTAATATTAAGGAAGTATATAGAATTTAAGCCTAGGAGTAAAACAACACAACATCCTTTGCTGGATATAATCAGAAAAAGAAAAGAGGCAAAGATATTAAGAAACCAAAAAATATGAAGAAAAGAGAAAGGAAAGGATTCTAAGATAATAAAGAGAAATATAAGAGAGAATCAATCAGATAAAAGTATAATAGTTTCAGCTGCAATAAAAGTTAGCAAAAACAACAGATGAGAAATATAAAGAAGAAATTAAAACCAAGTTATTTAAATCTTCGTTGAAGATTAAAAATTTAGAATCATAAATAAAGGAAGTTTCATAAGAAAAGAAATTAATCCTCACAAATCTATTGCTTCAAGGTTAAAAACCATTAAAATCATCTCTCTAAATTGAATGGGAAAGGATAAAAATATAATAAAAAAAGAAATAAACTGATTGGAATACAAGATGGTAATAGGCATTCATCAAACTACAAGGCAACTTTCGTCGCTTAAGGCGGTGTTATTAGATGGGAAGATATATCAAATTAACTTCAGGCAAATACATATAGCACACAAGATTCTATCAAGATTAGTAATATGTAGACGTGTCTCACTTCTATTAGATAAATAAATTTTTATCTTAAAGGGAGAAATTAGCTACATCAATCCGAGAAAAACAGAAAGAACTAAAACTTACAAAATAATGGTACAATTAAATAAAGAACTCTATTTAAGAATTAGAATAAAAAATATACAAGTCTAAACATAAGCAAGATCAAGAGAAAAAGCCAAACAAGTAAGAACAACTGAAAAAATCTTAACCATTATTTTAAAATTAAGCACCAGAATCCCAATGCCCAAACCAAACAAGTCAACCAAAGGAAAAGCCCACCGATAAATGATTATAATAAAATTGGTGATAATTATTTAATTGACAATATCTAAAGGAAGATAATGAGTTTGAATCATGTATTTTTTTAAACATAATCCCAAGATTTATGAAATAGTTATCACTTATTTTGTTGCCCCAAAAGTTATCAAATATAATTTATCCTTGGTTCATAAGGGAGCTGATAAACCGAAGAGAACATTAGCCATAAGGATAGGAAGCGCTATGGCTTTCCCTTTTTTCGATGTATTTTCAAAATATCACAGTCTTATTGAGATAAGTCAGCTATTTAGGATTATCATACTTTGAAATACAATATTAGAGCTTGCAGCTATAAGTACAGTTAATTACAATAATTAAACATCGATTTTTTATCCTTATTTTATCTTCAAAGCAATTTATTTTCATTAATTTAAAATTTGATCGATGTTCGGATTAAACCAACAAGCAAAAGTTCCAAATTCATCCCAATACGATTTTAAGGGAGCTTCAGTAACTTTTTGTCCACTCAGATTAAGCCTCCTCCGAGTTCTTACAAACCAACTCCTTCGAGGGCGGGAAACAATGGATCAGCAGCAGGAGGTCCTTCTGGTAGACCTCAATCAAATCAGGGTCGTGGATTTTCCAATAAACTACAAGACAAAGCAAATGAGTTGGAAGGGACTAAATATAGAACAGCCTTGACAGCCAAGAATCCTAATAACCCAGAATAAAACTTTAAAAAACTTGAGAAGGAAATCAATACTTTACTGGAGGAGTGCGTTGGCTTGAAAATAGCAGGTAAATTTAATCAAATTTAGGTCAAAATCTTGATGCCCTTGAAAAAGCAAAGGAGCTAACAAACAAAGAAAAGAATCTACGCAAGCAAAGGGAAACATCAAACACTTCTGATTTGATAAATGTATAACTTTCTTTCGCTGTTGCTTTGAATCATGCTTTGTGCCTAGAAGCAAGCGGGATGTTCCAATAAGCTTTGACAAAATATAACGAAATAATCAAAGGAAAGCAGTACAGTTTTGCTGGTCGTATCAGGGTAAATATGGGAAATATCTACTACCATCAGCAAAAATATGCAGCTGCTATTAAAATGTATAAAATGGCTCTTGATATTTTGCCTAGTACCTCAAAATAAATGCGTTTTAAAATCACAAAGAATATTGGGCATGCCTATATCAAGCTAGGACAATTTCAGGATGCCATTACACAATATGAACAAATTCTCAAAGGATCGCCTGATCATAAAACAGCCTTCAATTTAATAATTTGCCTTTATGCAACTGGTGATAAAATGAGAATGAAGGATTGCTTTACAAGCATGATTACTAATCCAATTGAGGAGGATTAAAATTAAGAAGAGGAAAACTAAAATGGAATGATGAACAATGACAAACTTAAAGAGGAACTTAAAGCCAGAAGAAAGGAAGAGATTCGTCTTATTATTAATTCTGCAAAGCTGGTCGCTCCAGTTATTGAAAATGATGTAATCTAAAGTTACGACTGGATCCTTGAAAAACTGAAAACTTCTTCATATCCTTAAGTGGAGTCAGAAGTCTAAATCTTCAAGGCAATGGCATATTTAAAAAAGAAAGAAATTGAAAAAGCCATTGAAACTCTAAAAGGACTTGAAAAAAAAGATAAAACTACCATGAGCAGAGTCGCTTCCAATATATCATTTCTTTATTTATTGGAAAATAACTACAGTTAAGCTGAAAGATATGTGGATATTGCTCTCAATAATGATAGGTATAACGCTAGAGCACTTGTCAATAAAGGAAACTGTCTTTTCATGAAAAATGATTTTAGAAAAGCAAAAGAACTTTATTTAGAGGCTATTGGAGTCTAGGCTGACTGTATTGAAGCTCTTTATAATTTGGGTTATGTCAATAAAAAGCTAAATTTATTTATTGAAGCTCTTCAAGTAAATTTAAGTTTATTCAGGCTTTGGAGAAAATTCAAACCATTATTTCAATCCCTGAAACCATATTCCAAATTGCTAATATCAATGAAATGATAGGTAGAACCAAACAAGCACTAAAGTGGTATCAAATCATTCTAACTAAACTTCCTAATGATGCTGGTGTGCTTGCTAGAGTCGGAAATATCTTCTTCCGTGAAGATGATGAACCGCAAGCTCTTCATTACTATCTCGAATCTTATAGATTATTACCTATGAATTTGGATACAAATGTATGGTTAGGTATTTACTATGTAAAACAATGCCTTTACGAAAAGGCTTGCTTCTATTTGTAAAGAGCAAGTCAGATAAAGCCAAATGAGGTGAAATGGAAGTTAATGGTAGCATCTTGTCAAAGAAGAATAGGTAATTTCCAAAAGGCGCTTAAAATTTATCAGGCTATTTATCAATAATATCCAGATAATATTGAGTGTTTGAGGTTTTTAGTTTTACTTTGCAAGGATATGGGACTCGATTATGAAGAGTATGCTCGAGAACTCAGGAGAATTTAAATGTAAAATGAAGCACGAGGAGATTATTAAAACGAAGATATCCAAAATATTAATCAAAGAGAGGAGCCCCAAAATGAAGAAATTAACATAAAGCAAGATAACAGAAGAGTACAAAGGGAAGTGCCAAAAGGGCCTGCCAAGAAATAAGATGAATGGGGAGATGATGATGATGACATCAATGTCGGCTTATGATCCATCAAAATCAAATAAATTCATAATATCAAGAAAGAAATATTATTTTTTTATTTTTAAATCAATTTAAATCTTAAAATATTGATCTAATATGGCTATTAGCGATTGTATTTGTACATTCTTCTTCATAAAAAAAAATACCCTAATAAAAATAAATGTTCCTTTAACGAGGATTCCTTTTACGAATGAATTTTGTCATGATGCTTGAATTATTGATGAGATTAAAAGCTTATTTTAATTAGAAGTACATAAATTAATTTAAATAAGTTGCCCCTCTTTGTTAGAAAGTCTGTCAAAATCAGTTAAATCAACAATAAAATTGCTTGACAACTTCATAACACAACTTGTTACATTTAAAATCTTAAGCTTTGGAAGTGCACTTTTACTTAAGCTTCTTGTAGTTACCAGAAAGTTGTTGTCTGACTATCCTAAAATTTTACTCAAATTTAATTTTTCAAGTTGGCAAAAATTCGAAAATGCAATGGCATCACAGGAATTAATTTTATTAAAACCTAAATTTGGCACTTTAAACCTAAGTCAAGGATGCAAAGTTGACTAAATTAAACTTTTTTAAAAATCCGTATATCTCTAATTTCGTTATACTCTTAATTAAAATTGATCTACAAATTAAAAGCTATCTTAATTCCAAAAATTAGCATTTTTCGAGGATATTAATGTCTGAAATTATATTTTTTCCTTAATTTAAAGAGTTATACTGAGAGAAAGAAGCTTTAGATGTTTCATTTAACAATCTTAAAGACCACTTAAATTCTTCAATTAATTCATTTAGAGATGAAGAAATTTTAAGCTTCTAAAGCCCATTTTATAAAGAAACTCCAATGTGGTGATATGATTTATGTGAAGTTACAAATTAATGAGATCGGGAAAGGTGAATACTCTTAAAAAGCTAAAGTTCGTAATTTAACTGTTATCTGAATCATCCATCTTTAACATAATATAAGGTGCTTAATTTTGTTTATTGTATATATATGTTCGATCATATCTGATTTATCAATGAT
>Ga0302185_10003051_pt1 | contig 10516 bp, 6 predicted proteins | sample II_Bog_E1_1_FD_200231 | JGI IMG/M metagenome (GOLD analysis project Ga0302185, IMG submission 200231) | Peat permafrost microbial communities from Stordalen Mire near Abisko, Sweden - II_Bog_E1_2 | ecosystem: Environmental > Terrestrial > Soil > Wetlands > Peat | place: Sweden: Abisko, Stordalen... | reverse complement strand
AACATGGATTTAAGATTCAATTTTGACTGATTTATCACAGTTATCAATGTATTTCTGATTTATATGATATCTGCAAGATGAAACTTCACCATTGATCTCATTTTCAGTCCTATCCACCCACAATTATTTGCAATTATCAAAACCCCTTTTCAAATAAATTGAAATCATAAGGTTTCACTGGAATGATAAGAATTAAATAGATAAGTCATTAGTAGTTACGCAAGGAAATTTGAATTTAGATATATTGTATATTCTATCAAGTGATAGGTTTGGTTTTTGGGTCAAAAATCAATTTCCTTCAGCTATGTTTAAGATTCGTTTTTGCGAAAGAAGGGATCATCAAAAATTTTCATGATGGTTTCTGTAGATTTATCAAAATTGTCGACCATTTAGTTTTAGCTGATCATTTCACTGCCTTCATTTTTTATTGTGTTTCCTGTTTATACTTGAAACCAAGCTAAAAAATTCAGATATTGTTCTTCAGTTTCAAAGGCATAGAATATGTTAGTTTCTTAACAAAGAAAACCATAAATAGGAGATTCACTGATGCACGTTTCTGCCTGACGATTCATTACCTGAAACAATATTTTTTATTGATTTAATTATTATACAACATAATTTATGTTACGCTTAAATATAGAAAGCAAAGAAAATGACAATGAATTATTGGTAAAAGTTGAGTATTTATACTACTTCTAAAATATATGGGGATTCAGATTCCCCTATAGAATAAATATAGTTCTCTAAGTAACTATCAAAAATATATAAATCTCATGAAATTATGAACTGGTCTGCGTTTTTTTGACAATTTAACATTTAAAACTTAACAAATAAATTCCTGAATTAAATTATTATCTGCTTTTTCAATTAGTTGACTATTTGCTGCCTGAATCATTTTGATATTTTTTGTTTGCTCAGTATTTTAACATAAATCCATAACTTTAGTCATAATTCAGTCAGTTTAAGCCAATAACCTTCCCTTCCTGCTCATCTACATTAATTTTAACTTTAAATAGTTAGTTCTGCGAAAATGTCAGGTAAATGTTGACAAATATTTTCAAAGCATCTCTATAGCTCTATATTTGTATTTTGTGATGAAAAGATAATTATTTGAAATGCTATTAAACTCATTTCAATAACTTTCATCCTCATTTGATGCTTATTTTTATTATTCATTTTGTTAAACCATTTTGATTTAATTAAAACGCCATCATAAAAGCTATCAATCAATATTGACTGCAAATTTAAATTATTACACAAATCAATCTGCTGATCAATATTTTATTTATTAGTGGACACCATCAAAAATCAAATTAAAATATTGATTAATATAATAATCTTTTGGTGATTTTTATCATCTTTTTATCTGTCAATGACAGCATCTATGATTCTTTGTTATTTGTGATTCATGGGATTGACTCAGAGTATTATATTAATAATGACTAATTGCAATGCAGAAATATTTATCTATAAAGGAGATGCTGCAGTACTTTATCTCATCATTGCACTCGATTTACTACTCATGATTTTTCTGCTCTATAAAATGTGTAAGCTGTGCTCATCAGCTTTCTCGTACAGCAATTTCCACATTCATGAAGCGTATAAATTTTATACCATCACTATTATATCGGTATCTCTCATGGCTCTTTCTCGCAAAACTCAATCCGACTATCAAAATGAATAGCAGTAATCATCTTTATGAGATAGATTAGATCCTAATGAAATTGTACTATAAGGCTATTAGATCATGAATTAAATTATCGGAGTTCTTAGCTCTTACGCCAGTAATATGATGTACGCCCTTGTGGGATTTACTTGGTTATTAATCAGTCTTGGATGCGATTTTACTTTGAGTCCTTCAGGAAGTGCCTCTATGATAGGCAGTGTTAATTCTACGTATAATTTATAAGATTTACAGTTAAAGTCCTTTTCGAAACCTAACTCGCCGTCGAATTCTTTTTTTTCGTAGTCTCGCAATGTATGTGATATTACCAGCGTTATTATGCCTTTCTTTTATCGGCACTCTAAAGCGCTCAGATGGCTGGTGTTAAATAGCTTCATTATCTGTTGTGGTTTCAACAATTTTTAGCCTCCTCTTATTTATGGTTGCTGTCATAATCTTTTTAGTTAAGCGCTTTCCTGATCCAACGACAAAGCGCAGAGTATGAATTATAAATTAAGTTAGACAAAAGCAATACTCATATATTTAGCAGTTTCTATGCTTGTACGGCAAGTTTATTTTATTATCAGTGAGATTGGCGGATCCAGTCTTTTTTTAAACGAGTAGCTTTCATTATAAACAGATATTTAAGTTTGCTCGAAGTGATTGCATGTCGTTTAACGCCGATAGTGGGAATGTCATTGCTGGCTGATCTGCAGTTACAGAATGAGAGATGTGCACGTAGCATAACAGTGACTTAGTTCTAAAAAGTTCCGAGATTATGTTGTTCAAGAGTACCATAATTTGATATATGCACTTAATTGAAGCAGCCAGCTCTTATATATTATATTTGTTTATTGAATGCGCGAAAAATCATAAGGTTACTAAGGCAAACAAAAGAACTAAATCTTTAGGAAAAACATTAGGCAAAAGGAACTGGAGAGTTTTTTTGAGGAACGTAGGCGATAAATTTTAATGGAGAATAACATGGGAAGTTTAATGAAGGATTTAGGTACAACAATCAAGCAACAAGAATTTTTGGCAGATTGTGGTAGACAACTGACTGGATAACCCCAACCGATGTGGTCAAATATAATTTGCCAACTTAAAAGGACTCTTCCACTTTTTTCGGGACAGTTTGATGTATGGATATCTCAAAATATCATTTCAAGTCTCGCGTTTGCTCTCAAAATTGAATACAAATATTTAATGCTGGCTCCAGAAATATGTTCGCTCCTTACCGATATGGTGGCATTAGCTTGGGATTATGGAACAACATTTACTTAAAAATTAATGGAATATGAGCCTGTTCCTAATATAATAGCTCTTCTCGATGATAGCACGTACCCGATCCAAGGAAGGATATAAATGATAGCATTTTTGGGAAATATGGCAGCATACAGCTATAAGTATCGAGATTCAATAGTTCGCGATGGAGCTGGCCCACTTTTTATCCTTATGGGGAAATAATTACTCTAAAAATAAGAATTAGACCAGTTACTGCTTTACAAATACTTGGGTAGTTCTCAAGGTTTTCTGAGAATCTTTAACAAACCAAAAGGACATATAATTCCCAACCTCAATTTTGTAAATTCATACCTCCCCATTCTAATTTCAATTATAATAAATGAAAGATCAATCCCACGAACTCTTAAAATGGGTGTAAAATGCCTCACTTAAATTCTTCGCATTGAAAAAGAGGTATTATATTCAAACATTTTTCAATTCAAGGATTTAATCATTAAATTAATTTCTTTATTGCAAAATCCATAGATTGAATTACGTGGAAATGCATGCCTAGCTTTTAATTTTTTAACCTATTCAGAAAAATCACAAATTCCTGCCGAACTTCTGGCTCTGGGAATATTGGATAGTTTAGCTGAGGCTTACTCCAAATATTAACATTCAAACAGTGATTGTTTTATCAGAACTTTGATGGTCGTTTTGTCAAATATTGCCATTAATTCTGAAGCTATGGCTGAAACAATCTTTCAGCATCGAATATTTGGAGTCTTAATTTAACAATTTTCATCAACAAATGCCTAAAATCAAAAAGAAGCATTCTTTTCATTGAATTCAATGATTTAGAGATTAAAATTCAATAGTCTTTAAAAAGTAATAGGATAGTTTGATATCCTAAAGTATCTCATCAAAGGCCTCCTAGAATTAAGAAATGTTGACTCTAAAGCGGTTCTCTAAATTTTAACTAGCATCTCGATACTCCTCTAAAGGACACAGGAAGTCTATTACCCTAATGGCAACCCTTTAGTCGATAGACTAGAACGTTTTTATAATTTTACAATGATCTTGGAAAGTTTATCGGATAATTGTCGCAACAAACTGCTATCTGAATTGATAAACAAGGTGCACAATCAGCTTTTACAGACCCATCTCCATGATTCACCTATTCTATGATTTGCATAACATTAATTGTTTATCTATAAAGATACTAAAATAATCAAGTCAGAGAGTATAATCTGCCAATCGAGAAAGCACCAAAAAGAGTTGTTCTTCTAACCTTAGTTGCTTAACTCCAGTCCCAGTGATTCTAATGCTGCATTGAAATTTCTATAAAGCTTGGTCTAGTTGCCATTTAGACTTGTCGTCTTTCTGAATAAAAGTACTTAGATCATCAGTGCCTGAAAAAAATATAAGCAGTGATTGGTTATTCAGATCGATATTTTGGAAACTATCCACTTGAGGCAAGCCATAAGATTAGTTTGAGTGATTACAGAGCATCACATTATCGTAGGCCGTTCCATTGATCATTTCTTTTAAGTTACGAGCTATTCGGACATCGTATCCCCAATATAGTCCTTTTTATATACGAGGAGTTCGCTTTGATACTGCCTCTGCCTCATAGTATGGTGCATCTGGATCTTAAAAGTTTTTAATTCTCAAGGTCACTCGAGTTAGAGGCAATACCAAATGGTCCATTTTAGCTTGTTGCTTGAGACCAATATCAACCCAACTGCCACAACCACTTTTAGTTGGTCTTTCTAAGGCCACTCCTTCCCTAAATTAACTGGGTTCTGTTGCCTTGAGATGATGCATTGCTTATATAGGATTCATAAGTCCTACATTATTGAGGTCTGGATGCATTTTAAAGAGATGTTTGCGTAAATATTGCGGAGTTTCGAGATATTGCAAATTGCGGGCTATGTACTCTTCAGGTACAAATTTTTAGCTTTTTGATGTGTATCCGTGATCTTTCAATATGATGATTTCATCTATTTTGAAAATAGAGGCAATGCGAGCAACTTCACTGATAAAATATGCCCTCAATGCTGATGTTTGAGGAATTTACAATATTGAGTCTGGAAAGCAGATGGCGAGATGTGAAATTTTAGAAGCCACACGCTCTTCACGCTCAGCTTTATCTTCCAAGAATATTCTTTCTTCAGATTTTGGCTAATTTTCATCATAGTTATTGATTATGGATAGACTTGTCAATCGCTTGATCTCCTTCTCTTTCTCTTTCACTTTTTCTTTAAATATTGTCTTGGTTTTGGTAGTATTCAGAGATGGCTATGGCTCTTCAGTTGTAACAAACAATTTACCCTTTGGCATCAACAATTATAATATATCAAAGATCAAATTGGTAATTATAAAAATATTTAGTTCTAAATGTTATTTCTTAACAATATGAAGCATTTAGCCTTTCTCTTTTGTTTTATCTCATCAACATACACATCATCGCCATAATTTAACCATGCCTTCCCATCCACAGCTGACAACTGTTGTTGGCTAAGTCGGATGCCATTAAACGCCTATACATGTACCCCCATGTGCGTCAAGTACTCTATACGATTTAGAAGTCTTCCAGTCATAAAAATAAATTTTACCTCTTTCATCTCCAGATATAAGAAATTGCCCGTCATGACTGAAGTCTATTCCACAAGCATATCCAGCACAGTAATGACTAGCAAACTTTTTGGCTCTTAGTCGACGGAAATTTCCGCCCTTGTTCTCATAAATAACAATCTGATTATCCGAAGACTGTCCTGCAAAATATTCACCACTAGGATGCATAGCAGTTGATGTAATAGTGTGCATTTCAGGTTCTGATACATGTCTTGTGACAACAGGCACTCCATATTCCCAAATAAATAGTTTTTTATCGTCTGAACTACTAACAAATTTATGGTCTTCTATGAAGGTCAAAGTATTAACTGCAGCTAAATGCTGATTATACTACATGGTTTTACTACCAGTCAACAGATCAAATTGATAAATCTTTTTAGAATTTGAGCCACAGAAAAATACGTTTGGGTGATTTTCAGAAGGATGGAATTTGACCACAAAAGGAATATTCTTGAGAGTGAAAGTTGCTGCCACTGAATATGAATAGATATACCTTTGCCATACTCTGTATCCCAATAAAGAATTTTGTTATCAAAAGATGCACTGAGGAAATGTTTTCCATCATGAGAAAATTGGACGTCTCTGATAGCTTTTGTATGGCCCATGTAAGAGCGAGCACATGTTTTAGTTCGGACGATATCGAATAAATGCACTTTTCCTTCAGGAGTACCCAACAAGAAGAAATGTCCTACTTTTGGGAAGAATCGCACAACTTGAAATCCTTGTTTTTGACTGCCTACCCAACTATGAACTTCTTTTTTAGGTAAGAAACAAGTCTAAATAAAATTATTAATACCTCTCCCGAATTTTTTTTATTCTCAGTTGGCGGTTAGATGTACGACAAATTTTTATAATCGTGGTGCTCTTTCCAGTGAAAAATCGAATAAGGTTAAAAATTGCGTTCTTGGATACGAGCTTATTCTATTCTGGATTGTTTGGTTTCCTCAGCCTTTTTAAGGAGTTCTTTCTGTTCAATAGTGATTTCCCCGTTATAAAGGTTTTAACCATAGCCTGACCATGGTCCTTGATAGCCTAATACTCCTTCGCCTTTTTAGCGAGTCTATTTGAATCTTTACGTCATCTCTTTTTTTTTACGGCTTGTCGTAGTCTCATAAAGTGAAGAGAGGAATTGAGGGTGATTGGGATCAATGACTTCACCATCAAGCTCGCTCAAATCTTTAAGCAACTTGTGCTTACTACTAAAGAGTAATCCCTTCGATGTGGGATCAGGATTGGAGCAATGCCCCATGTTACGAAATTTATACATTTCCTCATTGAAATCGTTGAGTGGAATGGTATGTACTTCGACCTTGCCACTGAGGTATTGCTTCGATTTATCAGCTTCTTAAAAAGAGATAAAGTGATGCTGTTGTTTAATCTCTTCATAACGAGCTAGAGCTAGATTTGTGATATCAGTGGATGGATTAATGTTAACTTTGACTTCTTCTCTTTTTAGTTTTTTCCGCAAACGCTCAGCATAGTCTTCACTTGGCTCTGAGTCTTATTAGTCTGACATTATCTATTATAAAATATCAATCCTTACTAAATTATTGATTCAAACTATTATAATTGACGATATATAAATTATCTTTTGTTCACGTTTATTTGATTAGAACGAGATGAAAATTAATCAGATAATGTTAATCTCATGCATAATCTCGTCTCTTGTGTTTAAATATTGATTAGTCACTGTTGGCAAATATGTCAACAATGGTATTTATTGGCGCTCTAATGCTCTATAATGCAGTCATTATATAAATTCAATACATCACTTCAGATGTTCGAACAAAACAAAGGTAAATCCTTGAGATTTGAAGAAAAGATTGAAATATTCGCATATTCCGCTAATAAGGACAGACCTAGTGAGGACAATTTACTTCTTTTGACCCCATAGTCTGACAGTAATGATAGATAGGAACAATACAAAATCAACCAAAGGAGAAAGAAAAACATGGAAGATGAGATAAATGATCAATTGGCAAACTAAGCCTAAGATTTTTTGAGACAGATAGAACTAGCTCAAATGCAGGAAGAAAATAAATTCAAAAAACCCGCTTAAATCATTATTCAAAAGGATGGAGGAAAAAATAAAGAAGACCCAATTTCCTTAAAGAGAACAAAGGAAGAAATACATTCTAGGCCTGAACCTAAAACAGTTGTGATGAATGAGTAAATACCTATGGAAATATAAGTTAGCAACATTTCAACCAAATCAACTTTAGCATAAAAATAGTTCAAAAAAGCAGACAATCCAGGCCTCGTAAATATTCAATAAGAATCCAGCCTTTCTCAAAAAGAAGAACAAATGGCTGTTCTTTCTATCCAAAAAAATCAAAGAAAAGAAAAGGATCGAGCGACTCTTGAACCTAATTCTTGGATGAAATTTATCGTTCTTTCTCCTAACACTAAAACTGAATCTTAGAAAGAGGTAGATCCTCCCGAAATAGAAATCCCTTCTCAACAATAAAAAAAACCAGCATAGGAGTTTTCCTTTCACTAACCAGGAAAATAAGAAAAGAAATAGCCTGTTATTATAGAATAAAATCGGAGAATTACCATGGACTTGAGAGCTCTTTCTCAATTGCCTTGGGATAATTTTCAATTTTACTAAAGAATGAGCACAGCAAAAAGAGATGAAGAAGGCAATCAATCATCACAATAGCAAAAAGACAAAGACTTTGTTCTTCAATATGTCAAAAACCTTCCAGCACGAAAATAAGCTCGAAGAATACGAATCGAGAGATTACAGAAACTGTTGCCTACCCTTTAGCTGAGACTTCAGAAAACTAAAGAAAGGAAAAACCAAATTTAAGAAAATATTGCAAAGAAGCAAATTATTATAGACCAAAAATTGGCTGAAAGGTAATCACGGAGGAAAAATACTGTCTTGAGTTTTACAGAATATGAAAAGCATTAAAGATTTTTGCATTTCTTGACCATTCACCATAACTTTAAGATATTAAAGTTTTAGGTTGCTGAGGTCAGAGAAGGGGATATCTTTGCAGGATAATTCATCCTTGACTAATATATTTATATCAAAATAAAAAAATAAAAATCAGATGGAAAAACTGAAGCCAAGCTCGCCTATAGTCCAATCCTCGATTATCGTCCCACAGAATGGTTAATTTCAATAAAGATAAGGATGGAATTGCTTAGGTTATACTTTCATTTATGTCTTGAACAGTATGGCAATTATTTTGACACTATCGTTGGATTAGCTAACTATTACAAAGAATTGGAATTTTTCGATGCAGCATTGAATCAAGTATCCGCCATTTTTTAAATGCAAAAATTGGATTTTACCCATGAGGGAGCTCTACTAACGTTTAAAATGCAACTTAAGCCTGAAGTCAATTTCATTGTGTCTGTAAATATGTTGCGTATCTGCGAGTCTAACTACTGTGATTTCTTCCACATTGAAACAAAAGAATCTATTGAGATAGCGAATCCGAGTAAAACCAACAAATTCCTTCTGAGGCTTATGGAACTAGTGAAGCATTTCAGTTAATGATGTTTGAGATTATATTCAAATTTAAATTGATGATCAATCTTTATCAGTAGCGAATTTATCAACATTACCAGGGAATGCAGATAGCAAATCGTAGGATACTGTCTCTCTTCAGAAGCGAACTTCGAAGGCTAGAGTCCACGATTGCTGATGTAGACTCAAAAGATGGGAAATTATCGACTTGCTTTGAAACTAATGAGCATTCTCATGATGGAGACCGAAATAGCAAAAGTGAAGATAAAAAAGATGATTTACACGAACTGTTTGAAGATGAGCAATCAGCCTAATTTGAAAGCCATCATAAAAAGCAATTATAACTGGATCGATTTAAAAGTTCGAAGAGTGGATGGACGATAACTTAAAATCGAGTTAATTTTGCGATGGTTGAGGGGCAGCTACCTCAATGCACTGAATTTATGCATGATTGATTGATTTGTAACTATAAATTATATCAATAAAATTTAGGACGGTGGATATAAAATTTAATTTATCATGGAAAACGGAAAACGGAAAAGAGGAATTAGTCTTATAAGGAACGTCAGACAATAGGTGGAGATGAGAAGCGAACCTAAAATAAATTTAAGACCTGAAAAGAGCCAGGAAACCGCGATTGTTACAACTAGGTTCTCTTATAGCAGGTATCCAACCGGGCAGTCTATTTCACGACATGCCTCTGCTCCTAAACCTAAAATCACTTTTGCTTATCCCATCAACTACTAAGCTGAGTCTTGCATAAGAAATTCTTCTTATAACTCTTACATTTCTCAGCAACCAAGAGAGTTGCCACAGCCCAAACAAGTTTCTTTAATGTATTCCCAATAAACCCTTGGTTATTCCAGTTAAAATTTTACTCATTAAAGATATCCAAGCTTTTAGGAATGCAAATAATCTATTGGGAGAAAATTATTTGGAGGATCTCGAACATACATCATGGAAAATTCCTAATTTACGGAAAGAAGCAATAAATGTTTGCAAAGTTAGAGAGGTAGTGAGGCTAAAGCCACAGATAGGTCACCGTTGGAGGAATGCAAGGAAAAGAGAAAGAATTTATAAATTCAAAGGGAAGTATTTTCGATTAAGCCTGATATAACGACCATTAAGCCCGTGATTCAAACAAGATAAATTAGTGTTTCAACTGAAGAATTAATCAAGATAAGTACTAAATAAAACATTGTCCCCTCTATTCCTCAACCAAAACCCGAGCCAAAGAAGAAAAACCTGAACCCTCTAAAGTTGAAAGAAATGTAGCAAAGACTTCTGTAAATAATAAAAATATGCGACTAGAATATATGATCTTTATAAGTGTAAAAGTAGGTTATTTTTAAATAATAAATATTTAAACAAATCTTATGTAATTGAGAAGAAAAATACCTGCTGGACAGTTTACTATTCCAGACTGCAAGTACGTCATTATTGATACTGATGCCGGAGGAGATGATTCTCAGGCCATCATTCTTGCAATCAATGAAGCCAAACGCACGGGT
>Ga0302185_10003047_pt1 | contig 10521 bp, 16 predicted proteins | sample II_Bog_E1_1_FD_200231 | JGI IMG/M metagenome (GOLD analysis project Ga0302185, IMG submission 200231) | Peat permafrost microbial communities from Stordalen Mire near Abisko, Sweden - II_Bog_E1_2 | ecosystem: Environmental > Terrestrial > Soil > Wetlands > Peat | place: Sweden: Abisko... | reverse complement strand
ATATGTCCCGGGCACATCGTTTGTTAGTGTGCTGCTGCCGAAGCTAACAGAGCTGCTGCCGAAATTGCCCGCAACAATAATATTTGATGCGGCATCTAATGTCAGTAAATAGGAGTATGTATTATCAGTGACCGTACCAATACTCGTTGCCCATAAGGGGCTTCCGCTGGTGTTGTACTTAGCTACAAAGGCATCATAACCACCACCGGTATTGGTAACGACATTGGTGCTAAAAGACAACGTAGTACTGGCGAACGCCCCTGCACAGTATACATTGCCACTCGCATCTGTAGCTAAAGCATTGGCCACATCATCGTTGCTTCCTGTTGCCTGCCTGGCCCATAACAGCGCCCCGCTCCTGTTATATTTTACAAGAAAGATATCATCAGTGCCGGTGCCACTGTTAGTGAGAACAGAATCGCCGAATGTGATGGTGGGACTGTTGAAAACACCTGCCACAAATACATTGTTGGAGGCATCCGTAGTAATGGCGTTACCATAATTATCACCGAAGCCACCTGAATTATTGCCCCAGATAAAATTGCCCGAACTGTCGTACTTGATCACAAATACATCGGCGGCTAAAGGCACGGGGTTCTTTACCGTATCTATCCCGAAAATAAGGTATTGGCTTTCAAAATAGCCAGTCAATAAAATAGCCCCTGTGGCATCTGTCTTGATAGAGCTGACCTGGTCATTCAGCCTGCCACCGGCACCTTTTGCCCATACAACAGCACCCGATGAGTTGAATTTCGTAACAAAGAAATCGCATGTTGCGCTATCTATATAATTGGTAAGTGTAGTGGTGCCAAATGCTATCGACGGGCTGTAAAAATAACCACCCAGGCAAATGTTGCCCCACGCATCGAGCGACAAAGTTGTAGCATAATCATCGCTACTGCCGCCTGCACTGGTAGCCCATAATACGCTGCCCGATGGGGCATACTTTACCAGGAATATATCCCTGAAGCCACTGGCGGTGTTGGTAAGTGTAACAGAGCCAAAGGTAACCGTGGCGCTGGAGAATGTACCTGTTACATATATATTACCCGCAGTATCAGTAGCCACTGCAGTAGCATTTTCATTACCGGTGCCACCGGCACTTTTAGCCCACAGCCAACCTTGCGCCATGGCATGAGACATGCCACTGAATGATAGAATAATGAATGCGCAGCAAAGTAATCTTAGGTTCATACGTTGTTTTTTACAAAGCTAATATTTTCTGCCCGCAATTGATGATGACACATTTTTCAATACTTTTATAAAAACTTAAGCCATGCAAAAGCCAGCCGCTAATGAGTACGATCCGTATTTTCAGCGTTATATAGACCTGGTGCCGGAAGGGGATATACAGCAGCTGATGCTGGAAAATAAAGAAAGCACTTCGAGGTTTTTCAGAAATATCCCCGCTGACAAATATGACTACCGGTATGCACCGAGGAAGTGGACGATAAAAGAGGTACTGATGCATATAGTAGATACCGAAAGGGTGATGGCATACCGCGCTTTTGTAGCTGCACGCGGCGATAACGACACTGTGCTGTACCGCATGGACGAAAACAAATATGCAGCGGCCGTGGATGTGACCAAAAGAAGCATGGATGATATTATTGCAGAATTTGAGGCCGTAAGAGGCGCCACGGCATTTATTTACCACAATCTTTCAGAGGACGAAAGCAAGTTTATGGCAAGGGGCGAAAAACATCCTTGCACAGCGCGTGGACTTAGTTACATAATGATAGGACATATAGAGCACCATCTAAATATAATATCAGAAAGATACATATGACAACATCTTTCAATAAAGTAATAATAAGAAATTGTTATTTTCATTAATAAAATTCCATATTGTAAATTATTCGATTAGATTTGTCATATGGAAAAGACAAAGGTTCATCTGGATACCAGTACAAAAAATGGAAATGGCCAGAGCAACGGAAAGTTTCCAAACGATGGCACAAGCATCAACGTGACCGGAAAATCGCGTATCCTGATATATAGCGTATCTACAAACGGCCTGCTGGAGGTGATTTTTAACAACTCTATTGAGACCTCCATAATACAAGGTGAAAATAACGCCATAGATCTTCCCCTAAATTGCAACAGTATTAGTTTTCAGCTCACTGATCAGGAATACAGGACTGCCCGGTTTGTATTTGAAGTCATTTAAATCATCTTCCCACTTGCACCTTATTGCATTATTGTATTTTACAACGCCAACAATATTCTGCAACAACCAGATATAAAAATACTTTTTATTGTATTTTATACATTGTCAATAATATAATAATCATATTACTCAATGTGAGTTAGAATTTACTTCCGGTTTTATATCTTTGCACAAAACGAACAGAAATGATCACTAAAATTAAATCAAAAGACCTGGTTTACCTGGAGAATAACCCTACCGAAAAAATGACTGTAATATCAATCAGGGGAAACGAAATACATTGCATAGACGGCAGAAACAAACACGTTATCTTCGATGTAACAGAATTGATCAAAGCAAAATCAGATGAAAATCCCGGATACAATAAAATAAACTTAAATTAAGGATATACCAAATTTCATTCTCATTGCAACATTTTAAACCAGGATTTTTCCTGGTTTTTTTTATTGCTTTAATATAGCACAATACGAACCTAATATCACTTCGCTCAATTTGTCCTGCGCATTTACATCTGTTCTAAGCCATACAGGTACAGTAACGCCCTGTTCAAACTTGTAAGTTGTGTCACTACCATTCGTGGTGATGTACATATTAAAATCGCTCAGAGGGTTGGCGGTCCTTACTTTGTATACCTATCTGCGCGCCCCGTTCAGCATACGAAAAACAAAACTCACAGGTTGAGCAATGCCTGCTATCACGATCCTCTTCGTAAAAGAATATTCACCATTTTCCATATCAGCTATGAAGTAGTAAATAGCGTGCCATGAAACCGGCAATGGTAAGTAAGTAACTCAGAGTTGGAAAGCATCAGGGTGCTAACGCGGTGAAAGAGCCATTGGTCACCGAGGTAGAATCGAGTGCCAGGAAACTGAATGAGCCCGAAATATTGGGCGATACTGAATTGATGGTAATGGTGCCATAAATGCCTATGGCATTATGCGTAGCAGATGAATCTATGATGGCACCTGCTCCTGTAGCTCCGCTGGTGCCTATAACATAAGTACCGGTGCCGGTAAAATTAGAGATCGACAAAAGTATATAGGGAAATGCCGGCTTGGTGGCTGAAGTATCTGAAGCAAGGTTGCCATATATGTTTATCGCGGTGTTATTAGATGTTGCAAAACATTTCGCTCCGTTAAAAGCCGCACCATTAATACTTGCATACATCCGGTAAGAGGTGCTGCTGCTTTTTTTACAGCTACTGAAGAACGCGATACCTGCAATGAAGAAGGCCATAAACATAAAGATCCTTGCCATGGTGATATTTTTTTCAAAAGTAACAGGAACACGCAAACAATCTTTGTTTTGGTGTGATTTGAAATGTTAAAAATAAGGGAGTATCATACCGTACCGGTATAGCATGTCGCAATTACCCTAATTTTGTAACCTCTTCCACCATGAATATTACTGCAATGAAATACCTTATAATTCTAAGTATCCTGGCCGGATCTATGCTTATGGCACCGGGCTGCAGGAAAAGCAATAGCGGCAATAACGGCTCGTCAGTCACCTGCCTGTGCAGCTACCGCTATATTCCCGGCCGCGACACCACCGGCACATTCGATATAACGTCTCAGCCCAACGTCAGTGATACTACCATGTGCAATAAAGAGGCCATAGTTCTTGACACTATGTATGGATATGGCAGCTGCACGGTATACTAAAAAAGCATATCCGGCATCGCAGCCCGGGTGATGGTATCATGGCCATTCATCCCGATTAGTCTTTCTGCCCGTTTTTTGCATCAATACGGAAAACGAAACTGTGCGTGAAGCCCATTGCCAGGCGTTAATGATTCTTACATGCTCTATATCACAGGCGGCAGCGATCACGTTTGCCGGTGGGGTAGACTTGGCATCGCATATAATTTCTGGAAGTAGCTACAGTATCCGTGCCGAAAAAGAACCTTTCACGGTTGTGCCACTTACACATGTAAAGCTGAATGTGCCCACAACCCTGGGGCTGGCCTGTGTAATGGTTATTTTGCCCACGTTACCTATCAGTACATTGCCATTTGAGTCTATACCCGCCCCCACATTGTTTACCGGGCCTGATGTGTCGGGAAATGTATAGGTGCCTGTATCATGATAACCCGACGTTATTTCAAAGCTCAGATCAGTATAAACGCCGCCACCGGCCGGGCCGGTTTGCTCGTAGATCTCCAGTGTCGTGGGGCTGGCCGTTGCCACACAATTACTGTCGTAAAACGCCACGCCATTCACGCTGGCATTTATATAGTAGGCAGGGCCATTGTCAGATTTTTTGCAACCGCAATATGCAACCATTGATATTACTATAGCAAGTACAAATATTTTCATCATAAAATTTCCTCGGGTAGCGGTTTGCATTATAGGGTTATTGCCTGCACATGGCATGAATCAAATCCATTTAGTTTTTCCAGGGTATTGCATGAGTCCTGGTATATGGGGTTTACTTTGTCTGTATCCACGTACGGATAATACCTATTGCCCAGCGGGAAGGTCTCGGACACAGTATCTTTTATGCAAATACAGACCACGTTGAAACCACCACCCATGAGGTGCTGATTTTTTTTACATGCAAAAAAGCATGCAGCAAATAAAACAAACAATGCCGCAGTGTATTTCATAATATACTTTCCTCCATAAAGGTAACGCTATCGAGGGCATATTATTATAACGGCACTGTTTCAACCCAAAACATCCTTAACAATTACTTAATATAAAAAAAACATGCGCTTCATTGCATAGAAAAAAAATGCTTATTATTTTTGGCATTCTAAATTACAGTCGTATGTACCATTTATCTCACGATCAGACGCCTAAAAAGGAAACGAAAGATTCTACCCCTGTGTTAAGTGCCATAGCATTAGCATTGATCTTAGGAGCAGGCGTGTTCTTTATTGTAAAGCTGGTGTCGCTTATAGCATCGGCCATCCTGCATTAAGCAGGGTAGTAACATACAGTATTACATCTTCACCTGAAGTTCAATGGCCCTGTTATGCCCATCATAACTAAAGGTGCAATGTCGTAGAAATGTGCCGCCAAGTATCATATCTGCCGGGTAGCCTTCTTCTTCTATAGCGCCCACTTTAAGTATTGCATATTTTGAGTTGTCCATTGGGTTTGCAGTATCTACGATCAACCCTATACGGTAATAGTCGCTTTCCATTATGCCGCCCAGTGGGTTCAGCTCTCTTAGTTTGTCTACCGCCAAAAGCCCTAATCTGGAAGCGAAACTGCGCTTCACGAGGCTGTCTTGCGCGCCGGTGTCTATAATAGCTTTTACATCTTTACATACTGCATAGGTCTCTGTGTTAAACACAAAGACATTGAGGCATGCAAACCCATCGTCATCTATAATGCCTTTAACAGTAATATCCATAAAGCAAGGTAAAAATAAAAAGCAATTTTAAGTGTAGCATGTAAATAATGTTACCTGCCATTTATTTCGCTTCGTATCCCGTTAACAAAGTAGCCCTCAATGGCACGGTATTTACTCATATGGGTATATGAGCAAGATCAGAGTGTCCCTGAACAATTCAGTGAAAATGACTACAGGTAACAGCAGTAACCGATTTCCCACTGATGGTAGTGATGTCTATGTAGGGGGAATGAAGCGTATTTTGATATACAGTATATCTGCAACCGGAGTGTTGAGATTGACCTTTAACAACCAGGATGAAAAAGTCATTCTGTATGGTGATAATGATACGGTAGATATACCGGAAGATTGCGAAGGCGTGAGCTTTCAATTGAACGATCATACCTACAGCACGGCCAGGTTTGTTTTTGAGGTGATCTGAGTAATTAGCAACAACAATGGAACATTAATTAATAAAGGGGCCGCCACCCCTTTATTTTTCTAAATCACTTTCATTAGCCCTTATTTTTTCTGATCTTCAGTAGTCAATTGAAACGAGATCGGCAAGGTATAATATACACTCACTGGCTTACCTCCTTGCCTGGCCGGATGCCATTTGGGAAAAGATGAAACCACGCGGGCGGCCTCTTCATCGCAGCCGCCACCTATGCCGCGGAGCACCTTAACATCCCCAATGGAGCCATCCTCATGCACTATAAATCTTACTGTAACGCGACCTTCAAGGTTGTTTTTCCTGGCAGCATCGGGGTAATGTAGGTTTTTAGCTATAAACCCCGCGTAATCATAGCCAGAAGTGGGCATCTGCTCCACATAAGTAAATATTTTTTCCGGCTTTGAGGTGTCCTGTGCGTATACCACTGAGGCGCACAACATCATAAAAGGCAATAGTAAGTTCTTTATACGCATGCACTTGTTTTTTAGGGTGAGCGATAGCTCCAAGGTAAGAATAAATCTTAAAAAGGGTAGGGGCACTACCCAACACACTCTTTTATCAACGAAACATTTTTGTAACTTTATTATTCTGATTGAAGAGCAAAATTCAGCCCTATGAAAAAATTCTCTTGTTTGACCATCGCAGTACTAATTGTTGCCTTGGGTAGTTGCAACAAAAAAAGCACTGCCACACAGCAGTTGTCCACCCTTGGTGGGTGGACACTTGATGGCATAACCGGCTACAATAACATCTCCCTCGCAAAAAATACCGACACTGTTATTTCCATGCCCATTACAGCCGGCGCTACGATCGACGGCAATTGGCAAGTCCCCATCACCATCAGCTTCGGGTCTTTGCCGGCCAATGTATCTGTTACTCCCGCATCATACACAGCCATTGCTACCACTCTTAACAGATATGTTACTGATACTTTTGCATTTCATATCCACGCTGTTGATACTGGCACTTTCCCTTTAGCTGTTGTTGCCAATGATGGCGGCGGCGGCCCTAACCCTATATCCGATACTTTCCGTATCACGGTGCACTGATTATTCAGTATATTTGATCACGTGAAGCCCGCTGTTATACTCTTATTCGCGCTCCTGCTCTATATCCCCATGGTTTTGGGCCGGAAAACCATTGCTAATACCGATTCACTGCACACCTGGGCAAAATAGCCCTGGCCTGTATGGCTGTTTAATATCATTTATATTGCTGATCCCGGTCAATTGATGTGCCCCGTTTTTTGCCGCTATTTGCAAAACTATGAGAGAAGATAATCTAATATCCTACGCAAATGCCATACTGGAGTTGTACACACCACATAGCGCAGAGGTGGCCCGGTATGACCTTAAATACAACGTTTATGAGCGCAAAGTGCAGGAGTTACATTCCTCAATAATGGAATTTATCACAAACATCAACACCGACACAAAAAAACAGGTGGCTAACGATACTGTGCGTAAATTAAAAGAGGCCTATAAGTCGTTTAGAAAATAGGCCCGTAATCAACGATGGCATTGGCAGCTCCCTGCATTGTTTCTGTTTACAGTTGTTTGTCCTGCAAAAAGCACGATAACATCATTCAATTTGGCCCACTTATTGACCCCATAAAAACATCAATATTGCCAGGTGAAGTATACTGCTGCCTTACTTCTTATTGCCCTCATTGGCTTTAATTTTTCTGTAGAATATATGTTGCCAGGATAAAAAGAAAACATAGGGGCAAAAAATCTTTTGCCCAACACCACAAGAAAATCCGGAGCCATGCCCCATCCTGGGCTGTCTGTTTGTAGAAAAGAATAATACACCAAAACGCATTTGCCCCGTAGCGGGCTATCCTGTGAGCGAGGGTTACATAAACGGTAGGGGAGCGTGCTATTTTTCATCTTTTATGGGAAATTTTGACCCATTTCTATATATTTGGTTACATGAAGCCCACCATCATCCTATTACTTTTTCTGATTTTATTTACGACCCTGACATTTGGCCAGGACACCACAAGTGTTAAGCGTGATTCTGTTAGTAATAGCTGGCAATCCCATTTCCCAATTGATACTGCAAAATTCAATAAATCTTTCGTAGCACATCCCGACTGGTATCCTGCGCTGGTTCGGCAAGGTTATTATGTCCCGGAACCCCGGCAAGGTTACATTTTCACAGAACATGGTGACTATGTCCCCCGGCATGGCTACTTTAAATCACCTTTTTCAGAAGATCATTGTGGGCTCTATAAAGCAGGGAAGGACCTCATAATAACCGGAGCTATTGCAGAGTTGCCCCTTCTTTTTGTAGATGGTATTGTAGGCGATGAGCCGCCTGCTTCAACACCCAATTGGGCCAATTACGACCTCGTAACCGCTAACATCATCGCTATTGGTTTGATAACGACAGGCTTTGTGCTTGCCCATTATGGCAAAGTGCGTGAAGAAAACCACCCCCGGCGGTTTCCCGGGTATGACCAGCCCCTTCATAAGAAGCATAATGTTTGCTACAAAGTAGGGGAAAGCTTTCTTTATCCGGGTCTCATTGCATTTTGGCCTGCATGTCTTGCGCTTTATCATAACGAGCCGCCCGGCTACAACAGGTTCCCCTACGGGTCCGCCGATGTCGTAGGAATAGATTTTGGGATGATTGCTATTGGCGGAACACTCATGTACCTGGCTCACCGCCATGAAAAACACCACCATGAATTTGTCTCAGTCATCGGCAAAAGAAACCAAATTGGTCTCGCATACAATTTTTAGTCTTTTTTCGGCAAACGATCTACCTCCATCACTGCACAATAATGATCCTGAATAAATGAAATGATTCGTTGGCCCATGCCCCATCCGGGCTATCTGTTTGTAGAAAAGAACAGTCCACCAAAATGCATTTGCCCCGTAGCGGGCTATCCTATATATACGCGGTAAAATCGTAGCTGCGGCAATAAAGCAGATTTACCATTAAAAATTATACGCCAGTCCCACAGCATTGTTTTGCGGGGAAATGATGGTCATCCGTTGCCGTTGGTAATGGCGCACCCTTTTGGCCCCGCTGATCACGGTGAGGCCGCCATCTACGAATACCAGGCTCCCCGCCACCATAAGAATGGCGCCCAGGTCTACAAATCTTTGCTGGTGGTCGTTGGGGTTACTGCCTTTCGAATACTCTATAGCGCCCACCACAACGGCCCCGGCCCCAATACCCATGGTAATAATACCCGCCACCACCATGCCATGTGCATACCGCTCATTGCGCCGGTTGTCATCGTCTGGCAGCATATACAACGCGCTTCCGGCAGATTGGCTGCTTATGATAGGGTTATTGTAAGCAAATGTTTGCGCCTGTGCATGCGGCTGCATTGCCCCCAGAGTCACCAGTATCATTAGTAGATATTTCATACCCGTTTTACAAAACTGTATAAAAATAGCGCCACGATAGATTTTGCACTAACATAAACCTCACACCGATGCCGAAGGTATCGCACGTTATAAACCCACTATACAAAACCGCTGCACATGCCCCATCCGGGGCTATCTGTTTGTAGCAAAAAAATCAAATACCGATACACATTGCCCCGTAGAGGGCTATCCTATATATGTGGATTATCGCGGTAGGGGAGCGAGGTCTTCCATTTTTGTGGATAATTTTATCATTTAATTATGGCGGATTCTTAAATCCTGCTTTGCATAATAATTCTTACTACGTCAGATGATTCGTGAACGCAGATTTATGATTGATAATAAGGGCTAAGATTCATTCTTAGCGGGGTGAGTTACACCCAACAGAAAAGCCACTATAATAAGTGGCTTTTTGCATTACATTTGTTTGCTAAAATATACATTATGGTGAGATATACCCACATGCAAAAATTAGATTTCACATTTAATATTATATACGACAGATGGAGAATCGTTGATGTTGAGTTGCAGACAAAAATGGGAGAATTAAAGCAACGAGACGCAGAGAATAATATTGATATAATGAACGAGGTAGAATATTACGCCATAATTGACAGGCTTAAAGATGATGGTTATATAAAGGAAGTAGATTATGGGTATAACATAACTTCAAAAGGAGAAGCATTCTGGGATAAACGAGGTAGTTATAAAATCAACGCAATCGAAAACGAAAGGACAAAGCGCGCGAACGCATATAAGGACTATCTCTTAATTGGAGGGTCTTTGTTGGCAGGCGTTGGTACAATCTGTCTTGCAACAGTGGAACTTCTGAAACATTTTTGTTGGCAAAATGCCCACTAAAAAATCTCTTTAAAAAAGTTTTTACTATAAAAAATAATATTATGAATGATATTCAAATTTTCAACTCTAATCTCTGTCGTAGGCGAGTCTCATTTTTCATGGACTAGCCGTAATCAGGGGTACAGAAACCTAAATCTAATTTAATAATAAATCTGAATAGCTTATGGCTGACGATCATATTCCCAATGTAAGTACCCCTAAAAACCGGACAGTTTAAAATTAGACTAAAAGTTAATAATTTTAAATTGTCAAATATGAAAAGCACACGATTTACGGAGACACAAATTGTCAAAGCGCTCAAAGAGCATGAA
>Ga0302185_10003046_pt1 | contig 10532 bp, 8 predicted proteins | sample II_Bog_E1_1_FD_200231 | JGI IMG/M metagenome (GOLD analysis project Ga0302185, IMG submission 200231) | Peat permafrost microbial communities from Stordalen Mire near Abisko, Sweden - II_Bog_E1_2 | ecosystem: Environmental > Terrestrial > Soil > Wetlands > Peat | place: Sweden: Abisko, Stordalen... | reverse complement strand
AACCCCAACCCCAACCCCAACCCCAACCCCAACCCCAACCCCAACCCCAACCCCAACCCCAAACATACGAACAACAAATTAATCCAGTCTTATGAATTATATTCACTACTAGGCATTCATTCATATATCGAGACATTATCAGGTGTTTATCATTCCACCTATTATCTGTAGAGTCATATCAATTGAGAAATTATAAACTATTTTTAATTAACTTAAATGGAACTGATAAATATCAAAGAGTCTATTTTAAAGCCCAAAATTCAGGAAATAAGTAGACGGTAATGAAAAATATCAGTACAAATACCATCCCCAGGACAAGACCGGGGACCACATACTTTGATTTTCTCCATCGAATATTGTTTTAGATACCATACGTCACTAGGACGGCAAGGATAAAACCCACCACTACTTTTACGAATAAACTTTATGTGAAGAAATTGCAGAATTTTATTAAAGGGAAATGCATTAGATACCACGAGTAACTGATTTTTCCGATAAATATGGTGGCCCTGTTTCCTAATAGAAAATCATTGAAAATACCTCTCCCACAATGAATAAAGGCTGCTGTGCTAACTATCAATGTCAAAGTCCAAATTTTTGAACCATCGTTTTGAAATGCAATAGATAAAATTATTAAAATGGCTGCAGTAGAAGAAATAATTCCCTTGATGCTCTTTGTTCTTTCCCACAGCGTTTCCTGTCTCACAGGTTTCTATGTTATTTGATTTGCATTTGCTGTTAATATCGCTTTCTATGAATTTTATTCCTTTTGAAGCTTTTTTTATTGATAATATGCCACAAAGCAGCCAACTAAAATTTGCCAAAATGGATAGAAAATAAAATTGATCCCTAAGATAGAAGGGTTCAAGTAGTACAGTTGATATAAAAAGAAAATAGCAATTCCAATAGCAATTAATCCTTTCCTCATAGATAACTTCCAAAGTTTAGTTGCAAAGAGTGGCCAAAAAAGATAAAACTGTTCTTCTACTCCCAGAGTCCAGAGTACTTGGACATAACTCCATGAGGGATCATGGTGACTGTCTTTATACATCATATGAATATTAATTACCATCAAACTTGCTGCTATCAATGATTTTGATGCTTCTTTAAGCTCTTATGAAGAATAGCATTGGCAAAGAAGAATAAAGGAATAAATGAGCATCGCAATTAAGGCAGGAAAGATCCTTCTTATTCTTCTGCTGTAGAACTTAGAATAGGAAAATGATTGTTACTTTCTAAGCTCTTTGAAAATAATTTTTGAAATTAAATATCCCGATATGACAAAAAAAATGTCAACTCCCATGTATCCTCCAGGAAAAGTGCCGGTCCAAGCATGATGTAAGACCACTACAATAATTGATATTGTTCTGAGTCCATCGATATCTGCTCGATACCCAATTGATGAGTGAGGAATGTTTGATGTATCATTGTTGTTTTCTTTTCTTAAGTTTTCCTTCTATCCTGTTTTTATGTTAGAAACATCCAATATATTTTAAAAATGTTGTAATTATGACATTCTTCGATCTTTAATTAATGACGACTATTGGTCAAACTTTTAATAAATATTTTCATTAAATTAAATTAAGGATAACCCCAACTCAACAAATTGATGTAATTTTTATAAATAATAAAGCTTTTTATATTTTTTATTTGACATATGAATAAGCTTCATAAGCATATCAGATTCAACAGCATCCGCTCGATGTTGTTTATTGTCGAGTGTCTTTTTTCAATCCAAATGCCTTTGATTGAACTAACTACTGAGGATGGAATTTACTGAGCGGCTTAGGTTCTTGTTTCTATGGAATTTCAGGCAAATTGGATTTATTTTCGAACCTTTCGGCAATTAAGTCAATTATGCAGTTAAAAAGGTCATCAAGTTTCTTCCCTTGCTTGGCAGACACTTCAAAATGCTTGGAGCGATACTTAGCTGCTTCCTCCTGCCCGTCCTCAATGGTAACTTATCTATCTTTCTCTCTATCAATTTTATTTCCGACAAAAACCTTGATGGCCTCCGGGCTTTGATGTTCTTCAAACATATCATTCCATATTTTGATGTTTTCTAAGGAACTTAATTTGGTGATGTCATAGACTAAGACTGCACAATGGGCATCCTTCATATAGTTAGGGATCAAACTGCGAAATCTTTCCTGCCCCGCAGTATCCCACAATTGCATGCGATACTGCTGTCCGTTTCTGCTAACATTTTTAATATGAAAATCGATGCCTATGGTTGCCTGAGTGTATGTATTGTTACATTCAGTCCATCCTCAAACTTGTTCTTAATGTATTTTTCGATTATGGATGATTTGCCGACTGACTGATCGCCCAAAAAGATTATCTTGTATTTGGTTCTGCATCCTACGGCACTCGATGAGATACTCATTTATGATTATGATTATAATTATAAATAAGTCATCACTCGTTTCGAAAAAACTAAAAGTAATTAGCAGATTCTTTAAACTTTACTTGAGTAATATGGTATAAAACATTAAAAATTCTAACCTCAAAACAAACAAGTTTGTATATGTGAAGGTGGATAAACTTTAGCACAGTTATCAGGGCACTCATTATCTATCTCTTAACAATAGTCGACATTCTCTGCTGTAAGCTCCAGCTTGATGAGGCAAGCACTTCATTATTCTGATGGTAAGATAAATGAATAGCCAAAGTCAAAATGATGGTCTCATTTTATTATAAATATTTGTATCAGCGTAGTCATCTGCAATAATTATTTCGAGGATATTGACTGCGCAAACTCAAAATATAAGACTGTCATCGATAAATTATAATTCATAAATAAAACTCATAACAATAATATACTTGGCCAATTTAAAATTGTTCATTAAATTTCTTTCCTCTTTCAACCATACAAACCACAAAATTAGTCGTTCACAAAAGAATTCAAGTGCCTAATAAAGAGCGCGAAAAGTATGATAAAAAATTCAATGTTGATGTTATTTGAATTATTTATATCCTAATCAGAAGTTTATAAGTAGTTTTGATATTTGAGAACATGCTGCCAGCTTCCTGACATGGATTATGCCCACTGCTTATGAAATTCATTCAGGCAGACTAAAAAATGTTTTGGAATTCTGTAGAATTGTATTCTGGATAGTTTTGCGATATTTAAATCAATAGTAATTAAACAAGCCAGAATTACTATTAAAATCAAAAAATAGCATCGACTCTGGCGATAAAGGCTTGTTCTGGCGACAACCAAATCGTTTCCCTTGATTTTTAGACAATAATGGCAATTTTTGCTATCAGATATTAAAATGATAATACAAAACTCAGCTAACTTAATAGTGCTGGGATTTCTTTATTTTATGAATGCAAAAAGTATGTTTATTTGACTTTATTCATTACTTTTTATTGATTTGAGTAGATTAACTTGCGCCTGGAATTCCCCAATCTACCCATTGATCTTTAATAAAAATAACTCCTAAGCGGTCTGACTGATTCAAAGTGTCTATTTGTAAAGATAGAATAATCTGTTGTGAAATGGGCTGCCGTTATTTCAAGTTCGAATGAAAAAACTTATGAAACTCCACACTAGAGGCAAAAAACATATAACTTTCATAATGAAGTGGGGGGAGTGGAGGAGTGATTAGCTCCTATATGAAACGTATTTCAACAACTTATTGCTTCGAGCCACTTCACAGCAACAAGTCCAATAAATTTTAATGCCTAGCTCACAATTTAAATTGATAAAAATACCGAACCAGAAGTCATCTCTTAATTATATTTGGAAACAAAACATTGGCAAGTACGGAAAAGCAATAACAAGATCATGATCAGGGTACATTTATAATGTAAATTAAAATGCAGTGGAGGTCCATGTTTAAAATTGAAATTATTTGAGAATGGTTGTAATTAATTATTAAAGGCAAATGAAGGCGCTAATCCACACCTCCCAATGTGTACTCAAGCGCCATGTTCCGGCCATTACCAAGGCCAAGTGGCGCAGTCTCTTTCTTAAAAGGATCTTTGCCAAGGTGTCCACCCCGATCTCTGCGAGTTTGCATTCGGAAAATTTATTCGTGGAAAATGCAGAATGCGGAGACAGAGCTGCTGTAAGTAGCAGTTCTATGGATTACTTTGATTTCTCTTCCTTTGAGGAATGACTCCATCATTTTCATGATGCTTTATATGAAATTCTTTTTCATTCATAAACCTGTCCAATTATAATCAATTACGACAACCATCATTCTGCTACACATTTATCGATGAACTTTCCAAAAAAGAAAATTAATGATTCAGATCTCTTTCCAACTTAGAGAGAGACTCTGTTTATTTAAAATTTATTAATGAGTTAAAATTATTGTTGATCAACAGTGAGGAAACAGGCCTTTGATTGTGTCGTTAATAGAACGAAATATACAATATCATAAATCTTCTTTTGATATATCTAATATTTGAGGATATTCATGAAGGATTCAGACAGAGAAAATAACTGGAATCTTCCATCCTCCATTAACTTTAGATATTGTTCGACTCAGATAAAGTTTACTCTTGGACTATTTCCAGAGCATACTTTAAGAGATTAATCTTCTATTTCAATTAGATCATAGGTTGTTCCTGAGTCTTTCCCTTTAATCTTCCACAATCCTTAGTGATAAGAAAACAAGAGATTAAAACACAACATAATTTTAGTTATTAATACACAACAAAACATACATTAAAACATGTATTCTGTCAATAGCAAGCTGAAATTATAACATTGGTTTTTACTTTGAGGCGCAATAAATACTGATTGGCCAGCTTCATACAAAATTTCAAGTTTTGGATAGATCAATGACAAAAGGTTTATGAATTTCTATTAGTTAATATTGAAACTACTGTTGTCAGTTTTTTTAATACTTTTTGTAAAATATTTGGATTTGCTATTGATGAATTTTAGTTGAATAAATGGAAGTGGCTTTATTGAGAGGAGAATGTTAACCAAAAAAATACTTGATGATTATTAACTATTTATAGATGTAATGCCTTAATGATTGCTATCTTAAAATAATGGGTTCTTCTCAGTTATATAGAGATTTCTAATTATTGAAAGATAAAGAGCAAAATAAAGCTTTCTTAATTGCGATTTGAGTAGAATTATTGTTCATACTTCATTCCCATTATTTAATCAAAAGAATGACTTCCAGCTTATTTTATATAAATAATCTGCTAATAGAGTATATTCGAAATGGATAGAAAAGTCTATCAAGCTAAAGAAACTCCACTTCTACACACTCACACTCATCATACTTTAATACAACCAACTAGAAAAGACTCGCATCTCATCGTTACTCTTAATTTACCAGCATATCGCCTCCCCATTATCCTTAAATTCTAGGAATGTACCATGTCACTCCTCCGATAAGTACTATGGCTCAATCTTAAAAAAATCATGAAGCCTGCTCAATACAGTAGTATCCTCGGATTTCAAACAGAAGGCAATGACGATAAAGTAGATTATGCCCTTCAATATGGATTAGGGGAATTATAATTATCAATAGTTCTGAACTGCCTCACAAAAGGTGCAATGCATGCCCCGATATCTATCCTCAATTATAAAGTCTGCAGAATGATATCAACTGGTGGTTTTTCAAAAGTATACCTCTTGAGAGATCTAAGAAGTGGTAATTTTCGTGCGGGCAAATTCATTCTCAAGAAAGGGGCGAATATTGAATTGGTCAGAAACTAGTACAGCATCTCTTCCCAACTGGAACACCCTTTTATCGTCAAAACATATGAATTCATATAAACTGAACAGTTTTTTATCATTGTGATGGACTACTGCCCAGGTGGAGAGCTTTTCGAACTTATCAAAAAACACAGAAATATGACTGAAAATATGGCCAGATTTTATATAGTAGAAACTTTGCTAGCTTTAAAACATTTGCATTAGCAATCAATAGTATTCCGCGATATAAAGCCATAAAATATTCTTATTGATCATTTTGGCCATGCTAAACTTGCAGATTTCGGACTCGCCAAGCGAGTCGACCAACTCTGCTATTCTTTTTGTGGAAGCCTAGACTACATGGCTCCATAAGTACTGCTAGATAATGGGCATTCTTTTGAAGTAGATTATTACTCTGTGGGCAACCTTCTTTTCTAGATTTTAATGGGTTCTCCTCCTTACTATCATCCAAAGCATAGCTATTAACAGACCAAATACCACATCTTGCATTCAGCCATCAGATTTCCAAATAATACGTAGCTATCTTCAAAAGCGAGAGATTTAATCACAGCTCTTTTAGAGAAGAATCCTTCACGTCGGCTTGGACATCAAGGAGGAATCGATGAAATTCTGGAGCATGAGTGGTTTTAGCATAATGATCTATCAGCATATCTGAATTTAGAGATATAACCTCCCCTCTAAACCGTGATCAATTTTACAGATGAGGAAAAAGTAGATCCATAAAACTCTTGGCAAAAATTGATTGAATCTGATTTATTGAGATAAACACTCAAGTAAAAAAAGAATTATCGTCTTCTCTTCGCTGGTATCCGCCATCATAGTCTTATGAGTCATAAAAGCTCCTAAAAACCTCAAAAATAAAATAGATATGAATTGAAAATACAAGAGAGAAATCGTCCTCACAGAAATATGTCATTGCCTTTTACTTTGTCTCACAAAAGAGCCATTTCTGAAGCACCGAACAAGCGTCTAAAGACAAATGACTTGACTGCAAAAAATAGTTTAGATAAATTAAAATCGCTAAATTTAAGCAGAAAGTGCAGTACTCCGAACAAAGTTGAAGAGAGTAAGACCCTGATGGAAGATAATCGTGCTTCTCAGCCCTAACTTCATCAGTTTATGACTGTAAGTGTAAAAAACAAACCTGGTATCCATAAGAGCAAGAAGGGAGGAAAGGTGTTATTCAAGGCCAAAAATTGAACTTATTCATCTTTCTTGATAATATTGAGTATTTAGGATCTAAAATGAATGATATCATTTGCGAATATATATAATATACTATGGAGGAAGAGCTGCCACATTTCGCACCAGATCCCAAATATCTAACCTGCCCACACTGCGCACTTGTCTTCAGAAAACCAGTCACTCTCAATTGCGGACACTCTTTTTGCAACAACTGCCTTCTTCGTGCCCTCAATCCGCAAACAGAATCAGTCGATGATCCACCCTTAGTTCCTCTCTGTCCGACCTGTCGCCTCATTATTTGGAGGTATTTCTTTTAAAAAGTAGACCTATTGCTACCCTAAAGGAGAATGTTGTGCTCAGCAATCTTATATCTCGCTACTCCTTGACAGTCCCCGAAGATCGCATAGCCCCAAAAATTCCTTAAAACTCAGAGCAGCAATATCATATCCTACTCGATTGTGCACAGGCATCAATATATCCTCTTCCGCACTGTTATAGCCAAATCGTGTTCGCAACAGCCTTCATCGACGAAATAATTGAACAGCAATCTCAAACAAACCACATTGTCCTTCGATGGCCTGGTGCGCCGGATGGGTTCGCAATAGCCGGAAGATTGATGCGGCCTGAGATATATCACTACTCTATCAGAGCTCAACGATATGAAACAGTCTTCAGAGCCCAATTCTAAGGAAAATGTTTTGTCAAACTATTACAATAGCAGAATATCGACCTCAAACTACTATCTTCAACAGTAAACAGATAATAATTTAGGAATGCTAAGTCGAACCCACTTCTTCAATGGTGCTCTGCCGGACAGAAGAGGTGACTGCTCTCAACCCAGTGCCAATAGAGGCTTTTAAACCTTTTTTCTAGGTTTATGACAAATTAAACAATCCCATTTACCTACGACAAATATCACAGCTGGTCGACTAGAAAGTATTTCAATAACGTAATAATCCTAGTAAAATGATATACTGTGTGTTGAGAGTGCTAAAAATGTCAGATAAATAACTGAATGCACTCGCTGATAGCATGGATGATGAAATTAGATTACAGGGCATTGAGGATTTCCTTGTTCGAAGTGCAAATAAGATGGCCGTGGACGTGATCCGAGTGGACATACCTGGTAATTATCCTCATGCTTTGGTGTTCGCTCTGCTGGTTCTCTTGATAATAATCCACTATCTCGCCAGCTGATCTCATCTTCTATCCATTAGTGTCGATTAACATATCGGATCATTTATAAAAATATATAATGAGGTTGTTAGCAAACAAAATCCTATATTAATTCGGTATTTCGACTTCAGATTCAATCATCTTCTTCGGCTCAGGCAAGATGGCATTCCCATCTATCAAACTGCTTCATGAGAGATATAGTAATTTGTCAGTTGCAACCCACTTCTCGAATAAGCAGGGAAAAAGCTTTAATGAAGTCTAAAATTATTGTGTGGAGAATAATGTCCCTTGGAGTACTCCCATCACCAGCAAAGATAACAAATAACAACGTTTAGCGGAGTGGGAATATTATATTGGTACTCTGCAAAAACCTACTTTTGGAGTGATATGCTCGTATGGCTATCTACTACCATCTCGTCTCATAGCTCAATTCTAAAAGGGAGCAATTGTGGTTCACCCCTCCTTGCTGCCTAAATATCGGGGAGGAGCTCCTATTTTTCATGCAATTGCAAATGGGTAATCGATATCTGGCGTGAGTTACATCTAAATTAGTCAGAAGGTGTTCGATAGCGGTAATATTTTGCACCAAGTCCAATGTGAAATCAGCAGAAATTAATATTATAATGCCATTGAAACTCAATTGGCTGAAGAAGCCGCCAAACACTTACCCTATGTTTTAGACAATATTGATGACCTTCGACCAGGCAAATCCCAGAAATAATTGTAAGGAGGTCTACCGGCTCATCTTTTGAGGGCTCCACTTGTTAAAACAAAAAGATTGGAAATAAACCAGCCAGCAGAGCATTTTTATCATTGGAGTAGAGCTATCATGACTCCCCATCTTCGTTTTGTGGCCAAAAACAGCGAAATCATTTTCAAACTAAAGAATGAATATAGCTAAGGCGAAGCAGAGATAGGAACATTCAAAGTTATTGGAAAAAAACTCTTCCTACGATGTCAAGACAAATTTGTAAGGGTAAGCAGCTATTATGAGGCCTCGAGAAAGGAAATGCCTGCAGGTGTTTTCATTGCCTAGTTCATAAAGAGTGGAAAATTTCCCCTTGAATCTGTGCGAGTGCAGTCGCTAGGTAAATGACTAGAGCCAATTGATTACTTTAGATTTGCTAAGCTTTATTAATATTTTAATTACAGAATGAATTTGTAAAAAGGAAAAATCTTAATCACAGTAGGCACCACTGAGTTCGATTAGCTGATCAAATACACGGATAGCTTGGACTTTCTACATTTAATCGAAGAGTGTGGATTCGCAGAAGGTGATATCACCTATCAGATTGGTAGCACGTACTGTAACATTCATTTAGAGGCAAGATTATCCCAACTCACAGTCACTACTTCAGATTATCAGACAACATCCAGCAGATTTACGATTCCCACCAAATTATATTCACCCACGGAGGGGCAGGCACTCTTTTAGCTTGTTTTAGCGATCCTGACAAAAAGATGATCGCAATTGCTAATGATACACTCTCTGGCAATCATCAGATTGAGCTCATCAGCAAACTGCAAAAATAAAATTATTTGCTAGGTTTTTCAAATGTAGAATAACTTCGAAGTAACAGCGAAAAGGTAAAAGATTTGCTATTAGGCAAATCTAAGCTTCGCATATTTGAACCTTCACAGAAATCGATTTTGAATCACCTTATTTTTGGTGAAGATCTATGATTTCAACTCTAATTTTATGTTAACTCTGACAATTATCTTGCAACGGATAGGTCATTAAATTGATTTATTCAATTAATATTTTTAGATTGTGTTGGTAGATCACGACTCATCGCCTTCCTCATCGTCATCTTACTCCTCATTCTTGAAAACTCTGTTTTGGTCCATCGGTGACGGGGAGTAGTTCGGTGAGTTGCCATAACGACCGCTTGATCCAATCGGAGAGTTGTAGTCTGGAGAATGACTGCGAAGGGAAGAGTATATAGGACTCGATGAAGCCTGATAGAGATAACTTGGACTACGCATCTGCGACGAAGAAGGGCGGTTGATTGAGTTACCGTGGAAGGAAGTGTTACCTGGGTGATAGAGAGGACTCATGTTACTGTATCCTCCAAGAATCGGCGTACTAGAGGCAGGATTGAAAGCTAGGGGCGTTTGGGCAACCATTGGCGAGCTAGCTGCGATATCCTACATCCTATGTTCACTGAACTCCCGCTGAGAGTATGAATATACGGGAGTGTAGAATCCAGGACTCGCCCCTCCACCATAATAGGAAGATTTAGGATTATAAATACTTCCACCACCATAGCGGGGGATTGGTGTTTCATAGGGTTTGGGGGTGGCAGATCCGATATTTTAATTATTGTAGTTGAATTCCTCTTTTTCCTCCAATATATGTTACCTATCCTTTTTTCCCTTTGTATTGTAATCCTTCACCTTTTCACGATCTATCATCACTTGAAAACTATTGGTTCCTATATGCACTGACTCACCGAAGATTATGCGCTCAGATACTCCT
>Ga0302185_10003043_pt1 | contig 10544 bp, 10 predicted proteins | sample II_Bog_E1_1_FD_200231 | JGI IMG/M metagenome (GOLD analysis project Ga0302185, IMG submission 200231) | Peat permafrost microbial communities from Stordalen Mire near Abisko, Sweden - II_Bog_E1_2 | ecosystem: Environmental > Terrestrial > Soil > Wetlands > Peat | place: Sweden: Abisko... | reverse complement strand
CCAACCCCAACCCCAACCCCAACCCCAACCCCAACCCCAACCCCGAAATGATATCCTCATCATCATCATTATGATTTATTAAATAAATAATGAGAAATAAAATAAAATTTAGAATCGATATATCTATCATATGTTCACTGACAAATTTCAGCATCCTCGTTTAACCTCAACTTCATTATCACACAATGACCGAAATTACTCAGAAAAAATAATCGTCTGTTAATGCATGGTTAGTTTCTAAATTACCAAATTATAGATGAAGCTGACAAGACAAGCAAAAAGCATTATTGCAAGCATTACTGAGACATATTTTGGTCCTATAGACACTAAATCAAGAAAAGATAGATCATTTGTGGTGTAGCAAATGATAAAAACAAGGATGATGTTTACAAAAATTATGAAAGTTAGGGGAATGTTTTTATAGAATTATTGCTTCCAAGGGTTACTGCGGTAGATGAACATTGGTAAGAAAGTGTACACTATTATAATCATTAGAAAAACGAAAGTTCCACTTTTATTTATACCATTCCAACCGTTTGCAAAGGTTACGGTGGGATCAGGGTTCGCCACAAAATCAGAGGTTTGTATGTAATATTGATAGCTTATCACTTAGGCTACAGTAAAAATGATGATATTTCCCCAAAGTACTAAGTGATTCTACAGATGCATAAAATTTGAATTGGGAGAGTGTTTAACCATTTGTCCAGCAAATTTACTCAAACAAATGGACACACATATCACTAAACTGGAACTAAAATTTTTGTATATCTATTAGTTCGAAGTGGTGTAACTGCCATCTGCTGTTAAAATTAAAGTATTTATGATGCTCAAGAATTGAAGAATAGAGAAGTATTGAACTATATCCACAATTTGCCTTTCAGTATTTTTACTTTCCTTGATAATATCAATGATTTGGCAGAGGTTTTGAACTGCGAAACTAGCACTATATATGGCATCACTGCTGCTAATTCCAATGCCAACATCAGCATCTTTAATCGCAATAAGGTCATTTGCACCATCACCAACCATTCCAACTTTATTTTGACATTATCCAATGATTTTCTGCCATCGGCTCTTTAGTTGATATTAAGCATGTATTATCTACTTATGCTTTCGAATGATAAGAGCCTTATTTTCAGGACTGATTCTGGCGAACACCTTGACTTTGTTGTGCAAAAAATTTTCTTTTCTTTTTGTAATAAAATCATTATCAATAGCATAAGCTTGCCCCCTATTATTTTAGAATTGAAAGTTGGCTATATTATACCTTTGCTATTTAAATTCATTATTGATATTTTGCAACTCAATTACATCACAAGAGTTGGAAAGGCTGTCGTAATTTCTTCCTTCAATAACAATGACTTTATCATTCTGCTCAATCATACCCGTAAAGATGGCAGTTTGAATTCCAAGAAAAATATTATCACCTGTAATGATTTTAGTATTGATTTCTGCCTCAGTAAGAGTGGTAATTGTGCTTTTTGCATCATCTTTTAGCAAATTGACAAACGTTACCACTCCTAAGATGGTTATATTCTTCAGATACTCAGATCTCTCAATCTGCAACAATTTTTCGACTTCTGAATGCTTGATTTCTCTAAATCCAAAGCCAATGCTTCTATACCCTTAAAGGGATAATTTTTTAATAAAATTATCGTAGTCTCTAACCTTCATTTATGAGTGGAGATGAATCATTTCAGGACTGCCCTTACAAAAGATAAAACATCGGTTGGATTTCATATCTTTTACCAAAATAGACATTGACTGAAACTGAGATTCATATTGGTTTATTTTTAGGATTTACAATGTTCTGCCTTCAACCACAATTTACCTGACTGCCTAAATGGAATGACAAGGTTGAATGCAGCCTTTCGTATGCAAAAACATCTTCAAATCAATTTAATCTCCTTTATACTCCCCATTGATAAGCTCTACTGAATGGCAGCTAGCAAAAAGATTTGCTATCATTGGACAATTTTACAAATTTTAAGAAACTTCCTCCACTTTGTTGGAGCTTATGAAATTATAAATTTTTGATATTTGCATTTTATTTTGAGTGAGAGTTCCAGTTTTGTCAAAACAGATTGTTTTCAGCCGAGAGCTCTACACAGTTTTTTCGACCTACGTTCCAATAATACCCTCGTTTTTAAGTCTGCGGAGGCAGAAGGAATAAGCCAAGTTGAAGAAAATCGGATAGGGTGCAGGAAAGCTATAAGTGATAAAGTCAAAGAAGCGGAACACTATCATGATGGTGTCAATCTGCAGAGAGAACATTTGGCTGAACGTAGAAAAGTAGATAATTATGCTCACTATCATTACTTAAATCAAAAAGTATATTAGCTTCTTAAAAAATTAAGGCTGCTTAGGAACTTTGGTTAGAATTTTACGGATTATACTACCGCGGCGAGAGCCGAAACCCACATTCACTACCAAAGCTAAAGTATGCTATTTTTTTGTTTCCACTTTTGAACCTTCAAAAATCCAATGGCTAGCATCTTGAATTTTGGATTCATTTATAAGCTTGAACTTGGCTATGGGTACATTTTCGCCTGTTAAATTGACTTAGTCTACGAACAATTAACCCTTGATTAAAATCGAATCACAGGGTACTTAATCATCTGGTTCATATATATCTCCGGGAACTAAATCTTTGTTAGTCTTTTCTAACAATTCACCACTTCTAAGCACCATAATTTTGAACTCTTTTTCGGCTGTTTCTTTAATTTGATCATAGGAACGAACCATTAATATATAGTTGATGGAAGTTGTAATAAATCCGAAAGCAATCATAAGTATCCCAAAGACAGCCACATTTTAAAGGATATAGATGAGAGATACCAGGTACTGAAAAATAAAGAAAGGTTTCGTCATTACATCAAATAGGTATTCAAAGTAGTGAGGAACCTATACGCAGTGTTCATTACGGCCATAGAACATTTCTCTTTCTTCAGCCTATTCAGCTTATAATCCTTTTTTCATAAATGATTAGGTTCTATAGTTGTTGATGGTTTGGATATACCTTAATCCCAATGGAATGCATTCTTATGCATAAATCTCATATTTTAGTTTTTTGAACTAGAAAATTACTCTTTCCCTTTAATCATAGTTGACTTTGTATATTTGACAAATTTAATCACTTTTGTCAATCCCAAGCACATAGAGATGGGTGGCCTCATTAATTTAAGTGAGATCAAGTTCATTATAGAAGGCCAGGGCTCTCAGCTTTTTGTAGTATTTAAGAAGCAAAAGTCCCACTACGCTCATTGTCATAAATAAAATAAGAACGATAGCCTTAGGATAATTTATTTGCAAATAGAGAACCTCCTTGATTTTACATTCCCCTTCCATATCCATTAACTTTTTCTTCATTTCTAAGGCAATTAAATCAGGCTCTTTGATTCTACCTTCAGAATTTTTGGCCTCTGTCATAATAGAGATGTTTTATCTGTAAACTTTATTGGATAAAGCTTATCCTAACTCCATATTTTATTAATATTCGTTTTAAATTCTTACATTTCCATATTCAGGTCAGAAAAAACAATAAAAATGTCAAATACAAAAGGAAAAAGGATTGGACTTTGACTTTCAACAAACAGCAAAATTTTCAGAGTTTCTCATTCAAATCTTTCTTAAAATCCACTATGCTACAACTCAATAATAATGAATATAGAAAAGCGTTAAGGGAGAAATAATAGTTCTTTGATGCTCATCAGTTGATAAAAAGTTGATGATAAAATCATTAAGATAATTGTATAATTTAAGATAATAACAGCTCGAATTATGATTTTAAATTTATAGGCTTCCATACAATTAAACAATACAAATAAAGGTGTTTCAGTCAATCATATAAATTTTAATCATAAAGGGCTTTCCTCTTTGATTGCCAGAAGGATTTAACCGATCATGTTTGCACAAAAAGGTCCCTTTTCCTCCATTATGATTTTTAGTTTAGTTTCTTCCCTCCTCAAAAGTTGTTTAATGGGATAGGGGTGATGGTCCATCATAATGATAAAGCACGAGAGTATTTGCCCTACTTGATTCTAAGTTGCTTCCTGATAATAATCAAGTCTGCTGATAAGTAATTAATCGGCCTAGAGATTCATTAAAGTCCGTATTAATTATTTATCGTGATTCATGAAGTGGATCAAGTTACTGAATAGCTATCCAATCTAAGTTTGCAACTCCCACTGCTGCTTAAAATTGTACAATTTTATTATTGGAGTCAGCCACACCTCTTTTAAGATAATTTATGTGAGATTTCCTTCATTTACTAACATGTTGTTAAGCAGTTTTACAGCTAAGATCAGTGTTTCTGAATGGGTGCTTTTTTATTGGAAAATCATGTTGAGAAGGAGTACTACATGTGCAGCAATGAGAGGAAAATAGTAGCTTGAATTATTGATGTAGACTGTTAAATTGACAAGCAACATCAGGTACAACTGAAGAGTATTTCTTCCTTTTTCGTTTTAATTGAGCTTGAAGCATCTTCGCATTAGAAGTTTCAGTCTTCCCTAATTCTTGTAAAATACTCTCTGAATCACGAATATTTTCATCATTTACAGGTCATTCTGTTCGCCACGAGTCACTCTTGATTGTTACTCCTTGTCAAATTGGGCGCATATGATATTATTAGTCAGCTGCACCAGTTTCATCTCTTTGTGATCTTAGTCCTATTCTAAACTATCTTCTACCTCTTGAATAGCTTAACTGAGATTTTATTAATCATAGTTATTCATGTCATTCTCTAACTGCTACTCTTAATGCGACCACAATCGATTTAAAATTGTCTATAAAGCGCATTCCTGCAATTGATCCAATCTCAAAAGGCGTTGCCCGAGCCGTAGGCAGTACTCCAGGCATGATTGCATAACTAATGCATACATAATTTGCTATCTTTTGTATTGATTTGCTAGAATTTATCCGCACTCCAGCAATGGCAATAAGGTATAGGCTATTACCTGATCAACATCTTTCTTACTTTGAGGGTTGGAGAGTAGTCGATTGATTACAGAAACATATTCCCTCCATTCACTAAGTTGAACTCGAACCATCTTATCAGCAATAGTATCTATCTGTTCAACTAACATTCTGTAAACAGTTTAAAACTAATTGTCCATCTCAGCCAACAGCAAAGTTAGATTGGTCGGCAATTGATCGATGATTGCCTGTATTTGTTATTGGTATTCCGAGGTACGCTGTTCGTGGCAAAGTATGGATTTGCGTACTGACTGAAAATATGATTGTTTCCACTCCTCACGAATTTTAGATCTCAAGGCCTGCTTCTTGAGTTGCATATCATTTTTTTCACTTAGTTTCATTCAATTATTATAGTAATCTATAACTATTGCGCTCATAATAGTGAATCATAGCTTCTGTTTATACTCTTAATATCATTGTACGGGTTTATTTGTGTTTTGTTAGAAAATGATAAAAATCTAAGTGGAACAGATCATATGCCTGACAGTTCGTCGTTAATAAACTCACAATCGAGAGAATCCAAACTTTCACTGACGAGCAAACCAACCCCGTGTTTTTTTCCCTCCTTAAAAAAGCCTGTGTATGTGATGCCTTCTTTAATAAGGGTTTGCACGCATTTTCCTGTGGCCTAATTGGCCGGCATATCACCTTGGAACTCAATTTCTGCGTTCTACTCTCCCACGTGCTACATTTTGAAGCGATCTTCATTTTAAAGAAACCTTCGAAAGAACTAAACAGTATGTTCTTCTTGCCTGTTTTTCTCATCTTCAATGACAGATTTGCGTTTAGATATTTCGACTTTCTTGTGGCCTGTTAGACGAAGAACCTCCTACAGCAAAATTGGAGTATCTTCATCGATGAGACCAAACAATTGATATCCTCTCTCGTCTTTTCCTTCCTTTTCTCTGATGTCAATGCAAGTGCGGTTGCTGAATGGCAGTATGGCTTAGCTGATGTAGTTCCTAGGCCCAGTGACTGTATACTTAGCTAAAGGGAAGCTTTTCTCTCCCATTTTCGCAAGTTTGGTGCGTATTTCCTTGAAGTCACTAGCTAATCGTATAACCTTCTGCAGTCTAGGGAGACTAGCTACATAGAAGAGATTGGCATCGTCATCGATAAAGAAATACCTCATTTCATACGACTTCTTCTGAACATTCTATCTAAAGAGTATGCCGATGCGATAGTTTAGACAATGCATGAGACTATTAAATTATAGTCAGGTAACCGTCCGTATAAATCAAGATAAGTGAAAGGATTTTCACAGATTGATATTGATGTGAATATTATTTAAATCTGAGTTATAATTACAGTCATGCTCAACCACAACGTCGTATTCAGGGAAGAACTCCGCAAGGTGGGTTCGGCCATCAATAAAAAGTATGTAGTGCTTCGCAAGGAAATACTCAAAGTAGCTTAGGTATTTGACAACGACAACCTACCCATCTTTCCCTATGAAGTCTGCTTTGGACTGTTTAGGCAAATCCCTTAAACAAGTAGTGTCAGCGCCTGCCTCATCTTCTTCCCCTTTCTGCAAAACACTATCAACCTTGGGTTTGCCAATAAGTAAATGACTCGCGAGATCATCACTCTTTTGACTCACGTAAAATCAATGCCAAAATTTCACAATTTCGAGAATGAGGTAAAACTACAACAAATTCTGCTATTGTTGGTGTCTAAAAACGCAATAAGCCTCACTAACCTTCCCTATACTCATAGTATCATAAACATACTGCTTTCTCTATAAAATCAAAAATACAAAAATGTTTGGACAAAGACTCTATCAATAATCAGTCAAATCTCACATTTGTACATAAATTAACTGAACTAAAATCCAACAGCTCTCAAAAGGGACAAGTTTTTAGGGTATATAAATGATGTGGCGCACATGGCAAGGGGAGATACTCCCAAGTGGCTGTTGGAGCCTCTATAACCGTATATCTTTATGGCTTTGCTTTCAGATATGCTATAGGAGAATTACATAAGATAGCATAAAACATAATTTGGTGAAATTCTTTGTACCATGATGTTGCCTCTACGTAAATTCATAATAAAACTGCATGAGGGCGCTCTCTACCAAATTCCAACGTCTCCCTCCAAACACTGGTAGCTACCAATATAAATAAAGTTAGTGATGTGTCTTCGAGTCAGCTGCAAGATAAGCCGTCTTTTTTAATCATCTTTCGAGATTCTGTAGGAAGTCATTAAAATCATAACAGAGAAAGGTCATCCAGGACTAAAGGTTCTCGGGTACGAAAGCATCAACTATCTTTTTTCGAGCAGTCTATGGATGCACTCCATGCTGCTGTCACCTTCCTGTGACCTGTTCAACTTTCTCATGACGACCCTATTCAATACAGTCAAGATATTACAACCGTAGCTAAGGGAGAGTGTCGATCTACTACAAAAAATTGAACTGGATAAATCACAACGCATCCTCACTCATAACGGATTAGACTTCCACTGTCAATAGTTTGGTTCTGGTCTTGAAATAAAGTGCCTGGTCAAGAACATCGATTAAATTACTTTTACATTTTTTTCGATATATTCTGATGTGTATAAGCTTACCCTCGATAAAAAGCTGTAAGAAAAGCCTCCTCTGTAAAAAACGTATAAATTTTTCCACAAGACCATCTTCTAAATCTAAAAAGCCATCATTGGTCGAGAAATATCTGAATAGACTTTACAGTCCCTTCTGAAAGTAGCTGAGAGATTCATAAACTTGGCTGGAGTATTCGGAGACAATAATACTGCAGGCATGTTCACTAAATTGATGTGCCGGCATTGTCTACCTGCAGGTATGAGTTCAATTGCACACCGCCACGTGCAAATAAACAAGATGATCCTCAATACCGCTAACTGTCTTGGAAGTATTTTGATTTTGATTTAGATCTCTTCAGCACCGGCTGCTGGGTGACTGTCTGGAAAGCACTTTAAAACTACAGTCTCTATTACAATAGATACTTACTCGGAAAGTAAGAGTTGCAAGCCGAGAGGGAGAACGACGTTCAGATACTCTATGCTAGCATGGAGTCAATATTCACACAGAGCCCCACTTATGATGACAAATATTTACTGAGCATACTGCAATCACTCGTTGAGGTTACTTACTAATGTTTATAAAACACATATGCCGAATAACATAGGAAAATATTCGCTTTCGAAAGAATTTAGCAAATCTTTAAACTGAACCTTTTCAGAGTGTAGAAGATATGGCACGGTCTGATGTCCAGTCTCCTCATTCTTACGACTTCTAAGGTTCAGTATTTTCGATTCTCCTCTTTGGCATTGATTGACACACTCATTCCACTAGCTTTGCATTATCTACATACTCATAAAGAAGCATTAGGTGAAAGGATGACCCTCGAAGATTATGAATCAGTTATTCTGTAGCCTTGGACTAATCTTGCTGTTTCTCCATTCCAGGAGATTAGAACTTAATTAGCCATTGCAGTTGGTAAACTAGTCATTGACTATGGCCATATCATGACCCACGGGTGGAAGAACATTCTCGGCGTCGTCAGAAGTCTTCAGGACCTAACTTCCCTCCAAGCTATAATATAAACTTTCCTCGACAAGATACACCCTTACATCCTCGAGGTGATCGACATCATTGACCAAGTCTAACGTAGTCTTTCGGACTCCAACCAAAAGTACCTCTGTCTAACTTTAATCTGGTCGATTGGAGATCACGCTCACCAACAGTGCCAATCTGATATCCTTCGAAAGATCTACGCCCTTTTACTGCAACCAGAGGAAATGTTTGTATTAGGCACTGAGGCAAGACATTCTTCTTTCTATATTCTGGCCGAATTACTTGTGCATAACTGCAATGAGAAGGAGGAGGAATTTTGGGCTTGGATATTTTCATTGATTGAACAGTTTTACAATTATTCAGTTGATAAGTGCGACTAGGTGAGAGACAGACTCAACTTTTAGGAAATTCTCAAGAATCTATTAGCCAATTTACTTAAAATATTTCGAAAGTGTTTCATTTTACTTGAATAGGGACACTAGGCTTTTATTAAGTCAAAGCTAAGTAATCTGTTTGGGCTAATCAGTCGGTTTATTTCGTTCCGACAGAGCTAAATATACCAATCAACTCTCAAACAGGTCCGTTAAATCCTTGCGCTTAAAAATGAAGTGATAATGGAGTTATAACAATACGATAGCTTTTTGTTAAAGCTAACTGAAATATACTACATCGAGGACGACAACAAAATCCTTAAATCCCTAATAACATACTTGCCCATTGACATCTACGATATTTTGGTGCGGAGCTTCTCTAAAATTCCAAAGAAGTTTGGACTAATCTATAAGTTAGCGGAGAAGATATTCCTCCTCCGCCTGGAAGCAGAGTAGAAAGACATAAAAATTCATCAGATGCGTATCTTCTTCGAATAGAAAGTATTCTTGTAGTTTTGGCGTAAGTTCAACGCATATATCCTCGAAGTCAATGACGATGCCATCGTCAAAGATTACCTTTAAATGTTCATCATGACATTGCATAAATTAATCCTCTATGAAGACTATCTCTTTCTCAGTAAAATGCTGCCCTACCTCAACAATATTAACGAAAAATATTGCAGTAAATTAGACAATGAACACACTATCGATCTATATGCAGCGGTCCTGTCACTAAAATGGAGCTAAAATTGGAGAAAACAATACGGAAAAAGCAAGGATGTGCCTATTTGGCTAATTGCATCCAACTAAACTGTCAAACTCGGTTATTTATTGTAGAAGGAATCGGTTAAAAGCCCTCTAAGCGAACGTTCCTACCGCAAATTTTTGAATTCTATATCACTTATTGTTGCAAAGGCAGTCACTTTTCAAGGTAAAAAGATATATATACTTAGAATAGTAAGCCACAATAGACTACCTAACCTATTACTACGACAGTGAATGTTCTCTCCTGTATTTTTTGTTGGAAAACTATCTTCTCCATCCTCGCGGCACAGAATTTGTTACCCAATAACAGTAAACAGCTTTGCATAGAGTTATCGGGGAAATGATTCAAAATTTCAAGGAAAACGACAAGACTTCCAAAACTAAAAATGTTTACGATATTCTTTTCAAATCTATCGCAAATAGAAGCAATCTTATCCCCTCAATTATAGCCAAGCAGGCTGCGTTGGCCAAACTTCTGCTATTGAAAATAAATTCAATCTTTAATAAGTACTTGAAATAACTGGATGACAAAAAATCAGAGAACAGCGATGTCGAGTGGGAACTGAAGTTTCTTTTGAAGAAACTACCGGAGTTGTAAGTCAATCCTGAAGTATACAGCGAATTGACATCCTTTTTATCACAAACATTTCAAGATATTCCTCGAAGTGAATCAGCAATAATGAAAAGTCCACGAGCAATCCTTTTCATTCTCAACTCCTACTTGGTAAGATGCATTAAAACACCGTCACTGTAAGTGCGTGTGCTCTTAAGCGAGATTCTGTCTGTTGTGAACCGTAGTCTGCTGACTTAAATCTGCCTTTGATTATATATTGTTGGCAGATACCATTAATTAGTATAAACTGTAATATAGCAATAATAATTAATTAATTTTATAGGCA
>Ga0302185_10003034_pt1 | contig 10565 bp, 9 predicted proteins | sample II_Bog_E1_1_FD_200231 | JGI IMG/M metagenome (GOLD analysis project Ga0302185, IMG submission 200231) | Peat permafrost microbial communities from Stordalen Mire near Abisko, Sweden - II_Bog_E1_2 | ecosystem: Environmental > Terrestrial > Soil > Wetlands > Peat | place: Sweden: Abisko, Stordalen... | reverse complement strand
AAAGATTACAGTGTATCGAAGTTTTATGGCCTATTTTTCATTAAAATTTTCAATTAAATTTTTTTTAAGAAGTACTATTATTGAGAAGTCTTAGCACTAATTAATCTAGAGATATTTTTATATAGCTCCTTATTTGATATTTAAATTTTTTAAAGCAAACAATATTTATCGAATAAGTGACTAGCAGTAATATTCCTTCTTACTTTTAGAACTTCAATAAATTCAATTCCTTGGTCAGTTCCAATTGTCATTCGCATTTTAGAAATAAGATAAGAAAATTAATTCAATTTATAATTATGGGAAATGAGCAATAATTATGTTTTCTAACAAAATAAATATGGGCAATAATTATGTGCACCTTATTGAATTTGAACCTTAATAAGTAGACCAAATATGTTAAGTACATAGTTTCTATATTAAGTCTGCTATGATATTTCGCTGTAATCTCAAACAGCTTATATGCTCTTAAAATTTTATTTCATTATATTTATTTCAGAGAAAAGTAAAGAATATGAGTCAATTAAACTTGTTTTGTGAACCATTTTCTAGAATGCCTAATGCTCCCAACTTTAATCACACTCTTCTATTCATATAGACCAATAAATACTTCCCAGTTGGCTCTGTTGTGAGCTTAGATCAAAATGTTCCTGAAAACTACGAAGACCTCTTAGAATCGTAGATTTCTCTTGATTTTACTCTAAAACAAACCCATCAAGAAACTATTTGCTCAACTTCAGTTATTAAAAAAAAGAAAATTGGATGCACATGCAAAAAAACGAAATGCTTAAAGATGTATTGCTAATGCTTTTCTTCAGGGAAAATGTGTACTCCTGAATGTTCCTGTTTTGACTGCTCTAACGATCACTGCCATTAAGTTTAAATCGAAAAGCTTAAATAATCTATGAAGATAAAATTAACGAGCTCTTCCAAACAAAATCCAGGGAAAGGATGCAATTGCAAGAAGAGTCAGTGTCAAAAAAAATATTGTGAGTGTTTTAATGCTGGTATATGTTGTGGAAGTGAGTGTAAATGCGAGGATTGTTCTAATGGTTTCTGCCAAAATAAATAACATGTTGACTCATTTAAAGACATACCAACAAAGAGTATGAAAAAGGAAGTCGCTCTTCCCTCTCGCGAGCCATCAGAGTGACTTTCCATGATTTATTAATGATTTTATTTGTGATAATATCAATAAGATAAACAATATCCTAAGCACATGATTAATTCCTATAATAATCGCTGGACCTTTGATATTTTAGAGTTATATTTTATAATATTTTAATGGCTTATTATTGACCTTATTTTCTACAAATAATACTCAACATTAATGAGTTATCATAGATATTTAAGAAGACACTAACATCTTAATTTTAAGAGTGGAATATTTTTTGAACCCTAGTCATCTTTATTATGAGCAGTGAGCAATTTTTTCTGAATTTGGATATCATAGATAGTATTTGAATTTGTGTAAAAATAACTGATAAATTTTTCTGTAATAACATTAACATATTTTCCTATTATCGTTTCGCCATTTATCATATTTTTGAAATTACTTATTTCTCAGAAAATTATTATTGGACTAAAAATGGTTTAGACCAAAAGATAATCATCAATAACACAAAATATGCTCAACTACCTACTACCTCTATCTCTGCTATAATTTAAATGTTGAATGCTATCAGATTTTAACAATTAATAATCTTGTTGATGATTATAAACTCTCTATACTTATTACTGCTTATAATATTTGATATATCAAGAATGATTCCTTAATAGTTCATGCAATAGAATAAACAGAATGCAGAATTAGAGCGCCAAATCTAAAAGTTAAATCAGATGAATAGTTAATTGAGGCAAAGACACTAATAGCAGAAGGAATTATGCTAAAAATTGGAAAAACAAATACAAAAAAGATAAGAGTAAATCAAGGGAATTCAAGCTTAACTGAAGGAAATGAAGGCAGAGTTAGATAAATTGAAAGCAGAACTCAACAAACTGATAGAGCAAAAACAGCAACTAGAAAGACAAAGATAGGAACTGCTGCTACAGAAGAAGCAAATTGAAAGGCAAATAGAAGATATCAAGCAGCAGATTGAACAACTAAATTAATAGGTGGAAAAGAGAGAAGAGCTTATTTTGGAGCTCGAACAGAAGATGGAGGAGCTTGAAAGACAAAAATAGGATCTTTAAAAACAGCTTCAACAACTATAAAGGGAGATTTAAAACATTAAACAGCAGATAATTCAACTGGAAAGAGAAATCAAACAGCTGCAAGATCAAATTAAAGTATTGGAAAGATAAATTCAAAGTAAGAAATAAAAGATACGGGAGTTACAGGGTTAAATTGCAAAACTAACAGAGGCCATAAGAACACTTCAATAACACATTTAAGAAATATAAAATAAAATCTAAGATTTGCAATAACAAATAGCTATTATTGACGCCACCATCAAGCAGACCAATCTGCTGATTGATATGAAGCAAAATAGATAGAAAGAATATCTTTAGTTAGTTCGAAAGGCAGAGCAATAGCTTGGACAGCTTCAAGCACAAGAAAGAGAGGAAGATAGAAAAAAACAGGAAATAGAAAAGGAAATTCAACAGATCAAGCAAAATGTCACAAAATACTAAGCAGACAAAACAAAAATATTGGATCAGCTCATGAAGCAGTAAACTCAAAAAGATGTGAAATAAAAATAAATTACTCAGAAAAAGCAAGAACAAGGCTGCTTGTAAAAAGAAAAAAGCAATTTATTAACCCAACTAAAGAATGCCAAGGATAAACTCATGAATATTGCTAACTCTATTGTCCAAGTTGTCCAAACCATTACAAACTTGAAAGATAATTTGAGTAAACTTGTTTCAGCAATTTCTGAAATTGGCAAAATGCTTGGAATTAACAAAGGAAAGCTCAAACAAGAGTAAGGCGCAAAGGCAAAATTGTAAAATCAGAAAGCAGGATAATTGGAAAAATTAAGCTAAAATGAAAAGCAATTGAGAAATACTTAAAACTAAAAAGCTAAGGGGTAAGCAGATAAAATGAAAGATCAACAATCAAAAACTCAGTAATAAACCAGTCTGAAAAGTTAAGAATTGGATCTCCAAAAAAATGAAGTGTAACTTCAAAAACTGAGAGTTGAAGTAGGTGTATTAACATCACAACTGGCAGCTGCACAAGCATAGCTTGTAGCTGCTACGGCAGCAGGTCCCCTGGGACTAGCAGCAGTCGCTGCAGCTACGGCACAAATCGCAGCCCTTCAAGCTCAAATAGTAGCGAAAAATGTATTAATCGGAGTATCCACTGTCAAAATTATAGCTAATAAAGCCAAAATTATAGTTTTCAGAAGCAAAATCATCCAGTTTGTTCAAAAGATAGCTTCATGGGTCAGAAAAATTGCGGATTGGGTCAATAAAATTAAGAATTTTACTCAAGTCATAAAGACTTGTAAGAACACTATTACTCAATTGGGTTAGGGCCTTAAAACTTGTGGTAAAAATATTGCGAGTTTTGCTGACGCAATTAGAAATGGAGAAAATAATTTAGCTGCAAAAAATACTGAAAAAACAAAAGTCACAGATACCCTCGGAAAAGAGGAGCAGAAGCGCAAAGGCCTTGAAGATGAAAAAAATAAAACGAATGATGTGATTCAAAAAACTGATAAAGAGGCACAGTAAAAGCAGAAAAAGCTCAACAATGTTGGTACATGGTTGAATACTGCTGGGGAATTGATAAAAAACCTGGTCCTGCAGATTGGTAGATCTCAGCAATAAAAAATTGGAGTCATTAACGCCCTAAATTTTCAAAATAATAAAAAGCAAGAGGCAAATCAAAGATTGGCTGGAATAAATGCTCATAGAATGGACATAAAAACTAAAATAGCCCAAGCCACTACAACAATTCAAAGCCTAAAAAAATCTGTTGGTTAACTAAAGCAAGATATCATTAATCTATAGTCTGATAAAGGAAAGTTATAAAAAGAGGCAAAAAAATCTGATGAGAATTTAAGATAACAGAAATAAGAGTGCAGAAATACAAAAACTTAAATTCAAAGCCGTAAGCAAAATCTTGCCCAAGTAATGGCGGAGTTGAGACAGAAAGAAGAAGAGCTGAGAGATTTGTCAGAAGATCTTAACATAAAGCAGAAAGATAAAAAGGGATTGGAAATAAGTTTGGCTGAAAAAGAAGATAATAAAAGAAAGATAGTGGATTAAGTTAAAAATACAAATAAGGAAATAGCAAAGGTTAAAGGAAATATAAAAGTGGCCTAAAGAGATATTAAAGGGTTCAAATAAGACATTACCAAGCTGTAAACTAAATCAAATGCGTTGGAAAACGATGGCAGGGGTTTGCAGTACAAATTGTAGAACTGCGATCAACAGATAAAAACAGCTGATGACCAAATAGCTAGTTTGAAGAAGGACGCATAGAAGTTATAGTCTCAATATAAAGAAAAAGCTCAGTATAAGAAAGATCTGTAGGGAGAAATCAAGGATAAGGCAAACCAAATCTAAAAGGTTAAGGACGACAATAAAAATATACGATAGGAAATGGTTAGAAACGATGGTAAGATAACCGAGCTGAAAAAGAAAAAATAGTCAGGAAATGTTTAACAGCAAGAATCTGTTTCAACTGGCCAAAAAGTTTCCAAATCAACGCAGCAGCTTTACCACAAGCCCGGATGATCAGAATAAATATGAATAAATTCCATTTTCTTATCAGAAATAACATCAATTATATTAATTATTAGTATTAAGTATAAGGTAAAAATAAATCAAATTATACTTATTTTATAAAAATATTACAAGTTCACTATGAGGGCTTCAGAGATCAGAACAATCACAAAAAATCTATTCAACTTCCTTATTAACAATAGGGAAAGAGTTTTGCAGATAGCTGCTGACAGCAACTCAAATGTCTAAGCCTACATCATGAAATTGACCTAAAATAACCTTGAATATTGGCCATCATTTGCAGGGAAATACAAAAACAAGTAGCAATTTGCCATTATCTTCGAACTACCTGCAGAAACTTAGGACAAAGAATTTAGAAGCAAATGCTAAGAAGTTAAATACAACATTGACAAGGAAATTAATTCAATTTAAAAAGAGGAAATTGAACTTGCAAGCCTACGGCCAAGCCCAGAAGAGAAGAAATAATTTTCAAATGGTTTTGGCAGTAAGAAAGAGTAAATGAAAAAATAAAATGCTTAGATTAAGATGCCTCCCAAACCATTGATACAATAGTTCATGCTCAGCGATGATGAGGCCTAAGTTATTATCAAATATGATCAAAAATTGATTAATAAAGATTATGAATGTGCTGGATACAAATTCAAAGAATCAATCAACAAATTTGTGAATAAATTTTTCAAGGACAACAAAATTGAAATCTTCAGCAAATGCAAAGCCATCAATATTCTAGACTCAGAAATTTATTAAAAGAGCAAAGATGCAGGCAACTATATGTTTGATCCCTTTTGCAATGCCATCAAATTCCAATTGGTTTTCCTGAAAAATAAAGAGTTTTAAAACGCTTTGTTAAAGGTTTGTGGTGACTTGAAAGTTACATTGGAATAAAAAAGCCAAATTAAAGAGATGCATAACTCAATGCCCCATCCGAGAGAAGATATCAAAAAACTTTTGCAAGTCCTATGTTAAAAAAAGCAGTAAAGCAACTAAGAGTTAGAGAAACTATCCAGAAAATTTAAGTAAGTCGGAGGAGTAAGCAAAATCAATGACCTTTTTGAGTGGACAAAGGAGGACTATCAAAAAGTGGGAGTTAGAATCTCTTATATCTATGAATTAATGGAAATGATTGAAATTAGCAAGGAACAGAATGGCTTAGGATAATAGGGAAGACCCCCAAGCGAGGAAGAGAGGGATTGTGTGAAAGTGGCAAACTCTCACAAAGTTCTCAGATACTTAATTTACAAACTTTACGGAAAGGAAAAACTATCAAAGACAATCCCTTTCCTCAACTACAAAAATATGAAAAAAGCCATTTCAATTGTTAGAGCCAAAATTATAAACGACTAACTCTTAAATGAACTTTAAAAATATTTCTTCCAATTCACCGCTGACCCAAAGGAAGGGATCAGAGAAGATTATTCAAGGGGAATGGTACTCTTTGGTCCTCCTGGAACTGGGAAAACTGTTTTGACGGAAACTCTCCCAAGTATGATTGGGTTTCATCTCATCGAAAAAGGGTTATCAGCTGCTGATTTCATGAAGTCATTGGTCGGAGAATCAAGTCGCATGATTAAAGATTTAGTTAACAGGGCCAAGGTTTCCCCTCATCTTCTCTGCTCAATAGGTATTGACTAAGTTGACGGACTGGTGCCTGATAGAAAAGACAAAGAAGAGAAAAATAAGGGAGAAGGAATTTCGATGTTGCTTTCAGTCATCGGAGGAAACAAGGACGTATCCAATTTAGTGTTTATGACATCAACAAACCACATGAAGAAGATCGATGAAGCGATCAGAAGAAGACTCAGTGGTCAATTTCAAGTCGGAAGGCCATCTCCTCAAGCCAGAAAGAAAATCCTTGAATAGGTCCCTTACTTGAAAAACAAGCCAGATTTTATAAATCATTTAATTTTGATTACGTCCAATTTCACAGGCGCTGCTCTGAAGAGACTGAACGGGTCGCTTTTGCTGGATCTAAGAAAGAAAGAGATGGACAGAGTCGAATAATAGCTATATGTAGACTAAATGAATCAGATCGCGACTGTGGTTGCCAGGCAGTTCAGTATTACTTTGGGAATATACACTTTGCCAGAGATATATGCAAATCACTCCAACAAACGGTATTTACTGAATTTGATCTTTTTGAAAAGGATCGCTAATCAGCTGCTGATTGCGGCAAAGAGGAAAAATCACTCTACCTTTACATTGTATTACTCAACGAAAATGTAAAAATTTGAGTTTGATGAAAAAACGAAGGAGAATACCTTCAAAACCTTTTACTAAGTAGGCGAATAAACTCTAAGCATCGAAGAGTAGGGACACTCAGATCTCAATTCTCTCGAAAGGTGGATAAAGGTCAACAACGCCAACAAAGATTTAATTATAGAAATGGAAGAGATGGGTAAATTATCTCGTCAGCAGTATTATAATTCTGCCAAAAAACGACTAATAGACAGATAGAGCCCCACCCTTCTTCTCATCGAAGATATCCCGGAAGGCCAGGGGTTCCTTTTGATAAACTCAAGTTTATTTCAGTACCCAAGGAAAAATTTATTCGTACTTTTTTATCTCCGCGAACAAATTTCACCGTAAGCAGTGCTGAGAATTCTAAAATGGTAAAGAAACAAAGAAAAGAATTATTCGGGGAGAGTTTTCGTTGAGCTGACTGATGAACCGAAAATGGCATTTGAACTCATCACCCAATAAAAAGAATCTCCTTTGCATTTTAAATATTTTTTAAAGAGTGATAAAAACCAGACTCCTAACGATGTGATTCCTTAGCTCGTCGACTTCTTTACGACTCGCAATGTGAGCTACATTCTTCTTCTGGATTATCAGCTAGTGTTGCAAAACAGCGCATACGATGAGCAAAAGACCTTATAAATCATCGATGAGAAGATGTCAGAAGCCATCAACTACAACAGCGTGGCAGTTATCATTAACATGGACAGCTTGATAATACTAAATCAGAGTGCTTCTGACTCGGATATGGGTAGGAGCAACAGCTATAGTGTGGCTGACCACGGTTTGTATCGACTACTTTTGCAATATATCAAAGAGTTCCCCACGGTTTAAAAAGACACGTCGTCAAAACTCAATTCCAATGAAGAGTTTCAATCTAAGCAAATGGCTCCCAACAAGATGAAAGTAGAGTCCTCTTAGGCCAGTAGGAAGAAGGATAACACCTGCAAAAAAGAAAAGTGGATATCGATAATAGCTAAAAACCCTGAACTGATAAAGCTACTCAAGAAAGATTTGAGTTGGCCATTCTCTCCGGATTAGATGAAAGAACAAGAGGCAAAGAAGCTGCTTGATTATAAAAGACGATGCGTCCGCTGTGGAATAGTTTATACCTAAAAAGAAAATCAGCAGTAGATGAAGTGTATGCAGCATCCAGGCTACATAATCAATATTAATATGAAAAAGCTGGAAGAACATTTGACTGTCAGCGCCGCCAAAATTTAGGAGCTGAAATTTAAGAGAAATAGCTAAAAATCATCGAACGACAGTTTGTATGTGTTAGCTTGCTGCTTGAAGGGTGTCAGTGAACAGGGTGAAACCGCCTATAAGCATATACAAAAGAATGAGATCGACGAATGCTAAAAGGAAAGGAGTGATCGAATCGCTGAATGGAGAGACACCTGCAACAGATTGTGAAGATTTGATTTGCTTTGATTAGTATAATTTAGAGAACTCAATAATGGTTCTTATGCCTTTAAAGGAATAAATGTTTTGCCCGATATAAATTCTAATCATCAAAGTCTTCATTTTCTTCAAACACATATGATAGGAGTCTTCATTTGTCTTCATATTTAAAAGATTTTTACCTAAAATCAGCACAACTCCTTACAATAAATATTTATCTAACATGGATTATGATAATACTCTTTGTGCTCAGCAATAATACAGTTAAATATATTTTCGATATTGAGTCATGAGGACAATCACAGCAACTATTCCATCCTCATTTCCAAGCAGTCAAATAAAATAAAATATGATGTATCATAAACGAGGGCGTTGGTTCATTATGCCTAAGGGTTTAGTCGGCACTAAACGATATCTTTAAACGAAATAAGCCATCATCTAAGGCTAAGCGAAAAACGAAAATGTCCATCGAGAATCTTTTTGGTTAAGAGTAACTACTAATCCTTGCAAAAATTCTTTGTCGTAATCAAATGCTTGAGAACAAATCGAATCTTCACAGCCCTCATTATTTATGATAGAAACCCAAGCTTTTGCAGGACTCAGGTACTGTCTCCATTTGGGCTGTCCCTGCTAATCTTCCTCAAATAGAAAATTGTTGTGATTCTTTTTGATGATTCTTATCTGATTCCAATGATCCTAAAAGCTTAAATTTTTATCAAAAGTATAGTTCAAAAGGCACGGCTACCCAGTTAAGTGAGCCAAATCAATGGGAATATAAAAATCTCCCTTCCAAATGTCATAGAAGCATCTAATTATTTATTTTGGCTTGATTGCTGGTCTTCCTATAAATTGATATTATTGATCTGATAGGAAATATATTTTTGAAATCCAAAATTTATCCTTGTCAACTTCAAATGCTTCCGACTTGAATGTAAAATGCTTCATTATATCTGTCCTTTTGGCCTGATATTTTTTACAGGCATCTTGGCCGTTGTAATAGATGTGATTAAACATCATATGGAGAATTGAGTTGCCTAGACAAACATACATATGAGCTACTGCCCATTGCCGTGCTTCTTCTGATTAAAAGTGAGCTTTTTGAATTTAATGCATAAATTCTTCTATCTATTGGTATATATTATTCTGCTAAGATAATTTCTAAACCGATTAATATTAAGATCGCATAGAATATCAACAACTAATTTTATATTTGTCAATACAATGCAAATTAATTATCCTTTTGCAGCACTATCACTCTCTCGTGAGCGTAAGGAGATTGATTTATCTGTATAAGCATCTATCCAATTTTATGAAAAAACAAAAACACCAGAACAGTGCTAAAATATTCATTCGCTTCTAAAAAGAAAGTTCAGCTTTCTTGAGAGATCATAAAAGACAGGCAAAGCGAGCTCCAAAATGAGTAAAGTTATCAGAAAATATCCGTTAAATATAAATTGAGAAATATAAAATTCGAAGACCAGCTGTTTGATGGAAGATAGGAGAAGAAGGATTTTTAAGTTTTTGTTTTCGAAGAAAGAAGTTTAAAAATACGAAAAACAATACGAATAAAATATGGCCAAGAAATAGTAGAAGACATAAAAAGAGTCTTCGGATGTCAACATCAACGACAACGTCTGCATTAAGCAGGAATTCAATTGATAGCACGTTCAGCTCCAAGCTATAGGAATTTATCAGATAATGCGATTTCCACTTTAAGGAATGGCAAAGTTAGTCAAGAATGGCTAAGCGAATGTCTTGATTTCCTTCCTCAATATAATTACTAATCGAGCAGCCATAGATTATTACCATATGATCAAATTAATTATTTTTTGCTTGAGTTGCCTATTGTGATTGTAAAAGGAAAGCTGTTTCAAGGATTATCTTTATTTGATTCAAGAATGATTGCTTTGTATTTAATTTATAAATCAAATGCTTATTTTTTAAATATTGTAATGAGTTCAAAAGTAGTTAGTGATACTTTCAGCATTATTTTCCCTCAATACCGTGATTTAATCACAGATCCAATTCTTCCGGCTAATTAGGCAATTGAGATCTTTCTTAGAGAAGAGTTGCCTCGAAAAGTGGAGTTAGTGAGAAATATGGATAGCTGCTTCAATGGGTTTTTGACTCATTTTTCCAATGTCATTCTCAAAAGACCTCAACCACCTCATCTGATACAATCTCTAATCCTCAAGGCAAGTGATAAAATTTAAAAATATTTCAATTCCGTTTCT
>Ga0302185_10003031_pt1 | contig 10571 bp, 7 predicted proteins | sample II_Bog_E1_1_FD_200231 | JGI IMG/M metagenome (GOLD analysis project Ga0302185, IMG submission 200231) | Peat permafrost microbial communities from Stordalen Mire near Abisko, Sweden - II_Bog_E1_2 | ecosystem: Environmental > Terrestrial > Soil > Wetlands > Peat | place: Sweden: Abisko, Stordalen... | reverse complement strand
ATTCGCTGATCGCCGAGTCAATGACGTTCTGCTGCAGACCTTTCCAGGCATAAGCAAGGCACTGCTTCAGCTCATCATCGACGTTGTTCAAACGACATTCGTACACTCGCTGCTGCATGAGTCCCCATATGTCATCACTGTAAATGTTGTTTGTTCAACGTACTTAATTGCATTAAGTAGACTGCTGAGCCGACTTACTGTAAGTGCGTGCAGTCAACTCGTCGCTCAAGTAAGTTCACTGAACTCATTTCAAACTTGTTCAACGAACTTACCGTGAGTATATTGAACTTGAAATGAGTATGCTGAACTTGGTTGTAGCGCGTAAATGAAACTCGGTCCAATATAGTGGGACGCACTTGGTAGAAAGTAGGCCCAACACACGTCAATCGAGTCGAGTGAACGCGCATGAGTATGCTGAACTCAATTGTGACGCGTCAACGAAACTCGGCCCATTCGTGTGGGTCATACTTAATAGTTAGTAGGTTCAACACACTTCAATGTAGTTCAGCCAACTTTCATGTGTATGCTGAACTTGATTGTGATTCGTATGCGACACTCGGCCCCTTTGTGTGGGACATACTCAGTAATTAGTAGACTCAATCCACATCAATCAAGTTCAGGTAACTTTTCTGAGTATGTTTAACTTGATAGCAGCGTGTGAATAAAACTTGCTGCAATCGTGTGGGGCGTACTTAATAGACAGTAGGCTCCACAAACGTCATCTAGTTCAGTGAACTTTCCTGAATCTGTTGAACTTGATTGTGTCGTGTAAATGAAACTTGCTTCAACCGTGTAGGGCGTACTTGTTAGAAAGTAGTCTCAACACATGTCATCTAGTTCAGTGAACTTTTCTGAGTATGCTGAACTTGAATCTGTCGTGTAAGTTAAACTTGCTTCAACCGTGTAGGGCGTACTTATTAGAAAGTAGTCTCAACACACGTCATCTAGTTCAGTGAACTTTTCTGAGTATGCTGAACTTGAATCTTTCGTGTAAGTTAAACTTGCTTCAACCGTGTAGGGCGTACTTATTAGAAAGTAGTCTCAACACACGTCATCTAGTTCAGTGAACTTTTCTGAGTATGCTGAACTTGAATCTGTCGTGTAAATTAAACTTGCTTCAACCGTGTATGGCGTACTTATTAGAAAGTAGTCTCAACACACGTCCTCTAGTTCAGTGAACTTTTCTGAGTATGCTGAACTTGAATCTTTCGTGTAAGTTAAACTTGCTTCAACCGTGTATGGCGTACTTATTAGAAAGTAGTCTCAACACACGTCATCTAGTTGAGTGAACTTTTCGGAATATGCTGAACTTGATTGTAGCGCGTGAATGAAACTCGCCCCATTCACGTTGGACGTTCTCACTTCAAACTAGCTGAGTTAACTTTGATGAGTATGCTGAACTTGCTCGTGGCGCCTAAATAAAATTCTTTGCATTTGTGTGGGACAAACTTATTAGCAATTGGTTCAGGACACTTCAAACTAGTTGCGTGAACTTTCTCGAGTATGCTAAACCTGATAGCGGCGCGTTAGTGAAACTCGTCCTATTCGTGTGGAACATAGTTAGAAGTAATAGGTTCAGCAAATGTGAAACGACTTCAGTAAACTTTGACGAGTAAGCTTATAGGCCTACTGAACTGATTTGAATCTTGGGAATGAAATTCGTCCCATTCGTGTGTGAATGTGATATAATTAGTAGGCCTACGGCAGTCAGTAGGTTGAACACACGTCGAACTAGTTGCGTGAACTTTCGTGAGTAGGCTTATAATTACTGTATTGGCTGCCCTGAACTTAGGTACATGCAGAGTGAGCAAAAAAATCCCTCTAGCGAATTCTCAATAACTGCCAAAATTAACATTTTTATTATTCTTTTTCAGAGCTTGTAGAGGAGATAATTTGACATTAGACCACCAAATTTCATGTGAAAATAATTACACATTCAAAGTTATGAAGGTTCTCGTAAAAAGTTGAAAAAATGCCATTGAACGGCATGATTAGAGCAATTAAACCGATTAAAATGACCATATTGAGCTTGAACGGGAATTGAATTTCATGAATCTCGGTTATTTTATTCATTGCAGCTCATTTTGTGACGGTGAGCATTAATGACGCCCTGTGCCAAAAAACCTCACCTATTTTTGCATCGGTGTCCAGTGTACACTAGACTAACGGAGCACCAAATCGTTGTGCATGAAGGATGCTTCAAGGAAAAACTCGCCACAACAAATTTCGACCTCTAGGCTTTCCACAACTATAGGCCCTCGAGCCTATGATGGTCGGGGAGCAATGTTCAACAAGTGCGTAATCGAAAAACGAAAGTCACTCTTTGTTTTTTATTAAATATGGCACTAAATCTATGCAGACGTTTTAACATTCTTGTTCAGTTGCATTTTTTAAACTTTTTGCGAGAATCTACATAACTTTTGAACAAAAGACTACTTCCACATTAAATTTTGTGGTCTAATGTAAAAATATTTCCTCTACAAGCCCTGAAAATTTCGAAGAACACTATACATTGTTGGCTGAGTTATTGAGAATTTGCTAGGGTTTTTTATTGCTCACTCTGTAGGTTATATGTACAAGAAGTTTGAAGCAAATCGACCATGGGAAGTGAGTAGGGTTGCCAACCCTCCCGGAATGGGCGGGAGACTCCCGGAATTCAACTCAATCTCCCGCCTCCCGCCCTACGTAGACCGGGAGACGATAATTTCCCGGAATGCGCCGAGCTCATTGTAATATAATGGTAGCATTTTGAAATATTGAAATGCTGGACTGTAGGAAGCGTGAATAAAATAGGGTACGATAATTATACCTGAATGAAATTGACATTATCTAGAGGTTCAGTTTTGTCAGATCAAGGAAAAGAGCCAAAAATAAGAAATAAGAAGAGAAATTTCTTTTTGAAGGTACGTTTTCAAAGAAGAAATTTGATGTCTCCCGGAATCCCCTAGAAGTGAGTCTGAAATGGATGCAACATTTGAGAGGGGGAGGGCGAGAGAGTGGTTGAATCAAAATATTGTATTGTCATCGAAGATAAGCCTAGGCTATTTAAGCCTATTATACAAGTTTGCAAAATTTGAAACGAATCGGTCAGAAGGAAGTGCATGCATGGGTCAAACATGGTTTTCAAGATTGAAATGATGAAATATGTTGTTGTTCATACAATCCCCTACTAGAAAACTTGTTGAAGCCCTTATCTAAGCTTAAAATATAAAAACGTCTTGCATTGCTGTAAGGTAGCGTTTAACACACGTGCAAGCATACAATTCATTAAATACGGGGCGCAAAGTGTAATGTAAAGGTAAAGGAATAACACAAAATAAAATCATTAACATTATGACAGAGACACCGATATTTGATTGTGACTTTTGTTTCAGTGGCCCGTACGTTGCCACAATCATGCCGCGATTGCGGCCCGCAATGTGGCCCGCTTGACACATCCACATTCCACAAATCATCCTACTCATGCTAATTTTTCCGTCATCGGCGGGCCACTTTCATAACGTAAGACGCACATTTTACACTGCGTCTCGAGGCCATATAATATGCCTATGACAATGTCTTTTACACTCTACAGTGTTGGCTGCTATCAATGAACTATCTATCATGATCATTATGAAGCTTGTTTCAAAACGTGTCCACGAAACAAATCCTTTGTAACCAAATTTGTTTTAAGCGGATTAATTGTATTAATGATCATTTCATAATTTTTTGGCATAGGTCTATTGTATTGATTAAATTTTTTAGGCGCATTTTGGCAACAGGAGTCCGCATATACACCGTGTTTCAAAAAAACATGGCGCTACATCTTCGACGATAATTTGAACAGGAATTGTCCGATTGCAATAATTTTTGGTACACTTATTACTCAGATAATAAGTCATCGAACGATAGTTTCATTTTTCACACCGCACCTATTTAGTGTAACTATCTAACCTTGGAAACACAAAACATGAAAATACACAGATTTCGCTGCATGCAGCAACATAACTGGAAGCACCCGACTTAATCGATCCTGACCTCTAGCCGCCCAACAGCCCAGACCTTAACCCGGTCGACTATTAGATATGGGGACTCATGCAGCAGCGAGTGTACGAATGTCGTCTGAACAACGTCGATGAGCTGAAGCAGTGCCTTGCTTATGCTTGGAAAGGTCTGCAGCAGAACGTCATTGACTCGGCGATCAGCGACTGGAGAAAAAGACTGAAAGCGTGCATACGGGCACAGAGACGACATTTTGGACACGCATTGTAGAGCTTTTCTGATGCACACTTTGATTAAAACAGCTCAACAAAATCTTAAGTTTGTTTTTTGGCAAAATAAGATGCTGAATACTGCAAAATTTGTGAATTTTCGCGTTCTGCGTTCTACAAGGTTAGATAGTTACACTAAATAGGTGCGGTGGGGAAAATGAAACTATCATTCTGATTTATTATCTGTAGACTTGTCTAATAGACTTATTATCTGAGTAATAAGTGTACCAAAAATTATTGCAATCGGACAATTCCTGTTCAAGTTATCGTCGAAGATGTAGTGCCATGTTTTTTTTTGAAACACGGTGTAAATAATTGCCGCAGTTTGAACAGGCCCGTAGCCAGGATTTTGCAAGTGGCGGGGCCCAATTATTTTCTGGAGGGGCCATGTATATGATATAGGATCATGATGTACCGTATGCATTTTTTTTAGCGACTCGGGGTCCTTCATTGAAGGTTCTTCAGCAAGGACGCGTGGCGCGTGGTTAGCTCTAAGTTCCCCCATCGGGGTCTGTGGAACCCCAGCTAAATTTTGAAGAAGGATTTTTAAAAATAGCTTTTGTGAATGAAAACTATTAAATTAAGCTTCCATATGGCACAGGTGATGTCGATCATAATCTTTCTAACTTCATTTATTAGATCTACAGACTCCACTCATGTAAAAACTAAAAACTAACTAAACTGCTAACCAAAGACTTTTTATTATTGTCAGTCTCAACACCATTTTCAAGTTTGTGTAAATTAGGCTTATTTTATTAGACCGGGTGACACCTTTAAATTGTAGGGGATCGACACTATGCCCCAAGGTCGGATTTGCCGGAGGGGGTTGGGGGGGGTTCGACCCCCCCACCTCGGATCTAGATCCCCCCACGTCGGCCCAAAAAAAAGAGGTGGGGGGGTCGGGTTTTGATCCCCCCACTTCGGCCTATGTGAAATTTAATAGAATTTTGCATGTGAAAAGTAAGTGTGAAAAGGTGAAAATAGTGTAAAAAGGGTCTGGGGATGTATTGAAAGTGGAGAAGTGTGCATAAGTGGTGGAAAGAAATGGTCAGCATGAATGGGTGGGAATTTTGTCGACCCCTCCAGTTCTTTAGACGTTTTGTAAATGAGAGATAGGGTAATGAGTGATTAGTATGAAAACGTATAAGGAGAGAAATTAAAGGAATGATAAACGGGAAGAAGTAGGAAAGCAGGACGCAGGGAAAATAATGTGTTATGTAAACACAAGTTAAGTTTGTGAGAGTGAAACCCCTTTGCATCGAGAGGGTTGGTCAACCGCAAGAGGGCACAAATTTCGATTTGCAACCCCCCCCCCCCTCGGTCGCGAGTTTCGTTGGGCAGGGAAAAGTGGTGTTTAGCGGGCATCAACGACTGTTGAACTTCCCTGGGACTCGATCGACACGGACCGGGGGACTCGACTCCCCCACTTATTTTTGGACAAATCCGACACTGCTATGCCCACTCGCTTCGATATATACAGTTATAGAGTGGAGCATGAAAGGTAATAGAAACATAATAGAGAGTAATTTAAGAAGGTTATTGGACTCCTCACATGCAAGTATAGGCTCATACATGTAGGCTCCTCCGAAAAGAAACAATAGCAGCCGTTAAGCATAATGGTACAAAAATCAGGTTGTGAGTTTTTGTTTGGGTGACACTGAGGATTTACCGCACCGAGACAGGGGCGTAGCCAGAGGTGGGGGTCATGGGAGAATGTCCCCCCCCCCGTTAGGAAAAAAGAAATACATTTTTAATGATAAACAAATTAAAGGTGAGAATTGTCCCCCCTGTCAGGAATGAAGAAATAGACATGCAAGGGAGACGTACAGGCGCAATAGAACAATATTGCAAGTGAGTACTACGTGGCAATGTGCCCAGGAGCTACATTGAAAAAAAAGATCGTGATTTTTTTGGGGGGCATTTTTGACCCCCCCCCCCCCCCCCCGTCAGGAATTCCAGGCTACGCCCCTGACACTAGTGACGCCACTGGGGATGCATATGACTTAACTCGGGCCTGCAGCAATAACAATTCAAAGAAACTCCCACAGACATACACTGTAGTTTGAAACTAGGCTATTCATGATGTAACGAATGTCGTACTAAGCCTACATGTATGTACAATCCCGGGAGGCGAGAGGCGTAAGCTTAATACCCAACATGCAGCATCAATTCGTCATGCTTCGTTGTAGCCAGGAGAAGGATGAATACGGGGGCTGAAACCTCCCCGGAGGTTTTTTCTATTCTTGTATTTCTTAGTCAACTGGCAGAAGGGGCGGCTCAGAGAGCTAAGCCCCCTCCAATAGGCCCAGCAAAGTGCGTGTGTATCTTTTCAATCAAATGTTACGAATTGGTACCGGTATTTTAAGCCCCCATCCCCGACATCAATTATGAATATTAAATATTTGATGCTTTTAGGTTTTCGTTTAAATTTGTTTAATTAAGCTAAATGTTCCTCCTTCACACGGTCGTGAGTTTAGTAAAGAAATAACAATTTTGGAGCCAAAAACAATATTTTCTTTCCACACCTCTTAATTTTACCCATGGTCCTGATTTCTGGTAATAAATTCACCCTTTCCGCCCCGGTCCCCAAACCAAAATACTGCCTGCGCCCTTGCCTTCGTTTGTAAAACTCTGACCCGGTTACCCGGTTGATTGTCGGTCGGCTTAGCCTAATAAATAAGTTAATTGTTGATTGATAATGTACTGCTATGAAGGCGGCGAACTGTGCATGCCATGTATTCACTGGCATGCACGAATTATATAATTGTATGCCGTTCAGGACACCAGGAATGCTTACGCATTTGCCGATCCATATTAAAGAATTTGCATGTCTGTATCTTGGACGGAATTCAGATCCTCTGACATTTTTGTGGACATTAAATTGTAAAACTATTGCTGTAGGCATTAGGCCGACAGTTGTGCTATTAATTTTATACATGTATTCATTAGGCCTTCCGACTAAATTTGTTAAACATATGATTCTTGTTTTGCCAATAATGACAGATCTATCAATTTCTGTTTTCTACTGTGGCCTACACAGTACTACACTGTCAGTGAGCGTTGGCGCAGCCTGAGACTGCATGCAGCTGGAGATGGTCCTACATGTATTCTCATTCACTAACAAGGCAAACGGCATTTCATTTAACAAATCTAGTTACGAAGTTTAGTTTGATGATTTTTTTAAAATAACATGTCAAAAACTGTTCATAGTTACAAAGCAAAATGGCTGATCTTTCATAGCCTATTTGAATGGGTTATGGAAAATCTCTAAAAATAAACCTCGAAGGCCTGTCTCGAAAATTCTGGAGAGGGCCGAGGAGACGAGGCACCTGAGCCTCCGGTTAATTGGTGGAGACTGGAGAGGAATGCAACTGCTGCATGTGATAGGGCTACGGGACGGCTGGTGGGGGCAGAAGACCGGCAACCGATTATAGTGTCGATTACAGGGATTTACGCAGACCCCCGCTAGGGGAGATTAACACCCCCACCTCAACATTTTGCAAACAGTGCCAAACACCCCCCACCCCCCTACTGTAGACACCCTAGGGGGGGGGGTGTAACCAACCCCCCAAGGGGGGGTGGGTGTGTATAAGTGTAACATGAAGTCTTAGATGGCTTCTTTTCTTTAGATTAGTTTTTTTACTTTGGTCATTTTACTGGACACACTTCACCATTTCTAATCTGGTCACACCGAAGGTTACTGAGTACTTTTGTTCAATTGGCTATTAAGCGACTGAGCGACGTCGCTGTGCCCAGCGTCGCTGAACACTGACGGTCTACATATGCGATACGGCCCGCTCCTGCCGCATAGCTTATAATTTGCAGTATCACAACAATTTGGAATGCCGCCATCTGCTCTTAAGAAGGAATAGGATATATAGAAATATCGAAAACAATAACCGTTTCAGACGGTAGACCCCCCTAGGGGGTGTGTTCAACCAAATTTACACCCCGCTCCAGTCGCATTTAATTTGCAGTATCACAACAGTTTGGCATGCCGCAATTTGCTCTTATGAAGTCCTGAATAGGATATATAAAAATATCGAAAACAATATCCGTCTCAGACCCCCCTAGCGGGGGTGTTGAACAAAATTTTGACCTCCCTAGGGGGTGTATATTTTTCTCTGACCAAAAATCCTGCGTAAAACTCTGGTGTCGAAGCGCCGAACTAGGCCTACACAACATGTACTTAGTCACCGACTAATGGTTGTGGCAGTGGTGGTGGTTCTTAGAACAGTCGACTTCACGCCCATTTAAGCTGGAATCTAGACTCTAGAGGATGGCGGGGGAGATTCGGAGAGCCTCCTTGTAATAGGCCTACTGGGCCCCGGCTTAGAAGACTGAGCTCTGACTTGTTGATTACATTACTTGTTGTGATGATTCTCGCGCCAATTTTCTTAACAGTGCGCATGGCTGTAGGCTTAGCTACTGCTGACTGTACCCAGTTCCTATTTGCGTGGGCGATCAGTAAAGACTGAAGAAAATACAGACGCTGATTACAACAGTGTCTCGTATGGCTATATTTATCCTAAAGGCTAAACCTATACGCGACAATGACGCTGTAGCCTATCATACTCCTGCATAACTTAACTCTCAACTCCTCCCGATCTCGAACCCCCTTGTGATACTTTCGCACATTTGCATTATAGGTATTTAAATATCTGCCTAAATCACCATCTCAACCATTCCCCACTTGAGCGTCAGGCATTTTGTGAACGGCCCCTTACTGGCCCTTGGTTCATATACATAGATCTACTGTTCGTTTATGGCCATTAGATTAGAAACTTAAAAATAAATTTGTATTGCAATGGGCTACCGTGGCTTTGGCAGAATATTAGAATATTACCTCGGAGGATGTACAATAATGACTAGACTATAGACAACCAATCAATGACAGAATTAACTCACTCTTTTCTTTCACTCTCTTACCTACGATTAGTGCAAATGAAGCTTTTTCCATCCCATTTGCACTACATATTGGTGCGTAATAAGTCCAATACCGGCATAAGCTTATAACTTTCGACCGATGGGGCGATCGAGGGTGGGATTTGGAAAAGCAGACTTTTGTAGTCCTTCACAAAGCACGGAATATGAATTACATGAAACCTTATCATATCATGTCTCCGCTCAGACACTCATGAGCCTTTTTGCCTTGCTTCTTTCTTACCAAATCAATAGCATACTTTTTCAACCCCGGACCGCAAACACAGCGCTGCAGACCATGCAAGACGCATCTATGCCTAACATTAATCAGCCTAGTAAAAGAAGGCTATAGCCTATAAAAAAAGTTGTTTCGGGTGTAATATTCATTTTCATGATTCATGAACTACTAACTGGCATTTCAAAACATAAAAACAATAGAAATTAAACTTTTATACAATAAATAAATTTAGTTAAATTGTTGGTCATTTCATGAATGCGCCACTAAACATTAGACAATTGTCAAACTTGTCAAGCGGCGCATTAATGAAATGACCAACAATTTAACTAAATGTATTTATTGTATAAAAGATTAATTTCTATTGTTTTTATGCTTTGAGATGCCAGTAAGTAGTTCATGATAATGAATATTAAGCCCTAAGCAACTTTTTATAGGCTATTAGTATTAGCCTTTTTTACTAATCTAATATGTTTTTCTCTGTTATTCAAATAACAGCATACTTTGTTCGCTCTGTGTATACATCGACCACCAAAAGTCAGGGCAGAGGTTCGGACCTCTCGTCAAACAATATATTTGTATATGTATATTTTAAATACTTGTATGCTGCTTAATATAGGCTTTATATGTAGCTTTATAATAGGTCTACCCGATAGACATCTTACACAAGCTTTAATATAGCTAGGCCTACGCGATAGACATAGAGATCTACTGAGCTTTAATATAGGCCTGCACGATAGACATCTTATAAGCTTACTAACTTTATAGTATATACTGTATACATGTAAGCTTACAGTAGGACTATGATAGCTATCTTATAGCTTTATATAGACCTACATGTAGGCACGATGGATATATCCATCATGTACATGTAGGTCTATAGACATGTGAATATGATATATTCAACATGCTTATGGTTATTATAGTATAGGCAGTGGTTAAAGTGAGCCGGAGCTCACCGGAGCTCAGCTCCGGCGTGTTCAATTTAGACTACTTTGAGCTCCGGGTCAAATATTATTGAAAAAGCTCACCGAAGCTCAGCTCCGGAGCTCACCTCCGGCATATTCACAGAGAGAGCTGGTATATGGGAGTTAGCACCCCCATAAAGTATTGATGAAAAATGTAATTTAGGACCCTCAAAAAAGGCTCCAAACTCTCTGACA
>Ga0302185_10003028_pt1 | contig 10575 bp, 9 predicted proteins | sample II_Bog_E1_1_FD_200231 | JGI IMG/M metagenome (GOLD analysis project Ga0302185, IMG submission 200231) | Peat permafrost microbial communities from Stordalen Mire near Abisko, Sweden - II_Bog_E1_2 | ecosystem: Environmental > Terrestrial > Soil > Wetlands > Peat | place: Sweden: Abisko, Stordalen... | reverse complement strand
GAATCATATCGGGGACCCAATTGCAGGCTAATATTATCATCAACAGGAAAGAAAACGCATTGCTGATCCCGCATGTGTATGTATTGCCCGGCGACAAAGTATTGGTAGAAAAAGATAAGAAAATAGATACGGCCACCATCACTACGGGCATAGTATCTGACGAATGGATAGAAGTATTGAGCGGGTTAACTGTTAATGATAAAATTGCAAAAATGAAATAAACACCGGTAGAGACGCAAGATATTGCGTCTCTACCGGTTGCCATATAAGACGCAAGATAAATTGACCGCATGAAAATAAACGTAAATACCGAGATCGCCATTACTTATCTTTCTTCAAGAAAGAAGCAGACGCTTATAGCCGCTATGGGTGTAATGTTTGGGGTATCCATGTTCATCTTCATGCAATCACTGATGAAGGGTACCAATGATTATTTTGAAAAAATGTCGTTCAATACCACCCCTCATATCCGGCTATACAGCGAGAATAAAGTGGCTGATACCCACCTTATGACCAACTACCTGAAAGATTCATCAGTGAAGATATTGGATAATCCGAAACAACTGGTACAAAGGCAGGGCATAATTAATCCTTACGGCGTTATTAATGAAATAAAGAAGAACCCGAAAGTTGCAGATATTACCCCACAGGTTACTGCGGATGTTATATATACAAGTGGCAGTGTGCAGCTTAACGGAACGGTTGCAGGCGTTAATATCACCGAGGAAAATAAGATGTTCGATATTCAGAGCAATATGTTATCAGGGAACCTGGAAGACCTTAACCGGGTAAATCAAAGTATCCTGATAGGCAAAGGTATTGCTGATAAACTGAGCCTGCATACAGGTGATAATATAACAGTTACCTCGGGCACGGGCAGCCCATTGGTGATGCGGATCATAGGTGTTTACGCCTCCGGGGTAAAGCAGGTGGACGAAACAAAGTCTTATGTCAACATTCCCCAGGCGCAAAACCTCCTCGGGAAAGACAGAAGCTATGTAACCGATATAAAAATAAACCTGAAAGATTATAACGACGCCCCTGAAGTTGCCCAGGACATGGCTACCATCACAGGTTATAAGGCCGAGGACTGGGTACAGGCCAACAGCCAGCTCAAAACCGCTTTTAAAATAAGGGCGATGATACTTAACTCAGTAGTCGGGGTTATATTGCTGGTAGCGGGCTTTGGCATCTACAACATCCTGAACATGACCATCTATGAGAAAATAAAGGAGATAGCTATTTTAAAGGCTGAGGGATTTTCAGGCAAAGCGGTAACCAGCATCTTCCTGCAGCAGGCCATTTATATCGGGCTGATGGGCGGCATCATAGGTATTTTCTTTGGTTACCTGATCTCTTATGGTTTTTCCAGGGTTTATATTGGCGGTTCTTCACCTATGGGCGGAGCACTTAATTACATCCCCATGTCTTTTTACCTGCCACACTATATTGAGGCAATCGTATTCGGCATATTAACGACTATCGCGGCAGGATATTTCCCGGCGAGAAAGGCATCAAGAGTTGACCCGGTAACTATAATAAGAGGATGATGGAAACAGCATTAAAAGCGACTGATATAAACAAGTATTTTCATGACCCGGTAACCATGCCCGTGCTAAAAAATATTTCTTTTGAGGTAAAGAAAGGCGAATTTATTTCCATTGTGGGCAAATCCGGCTGCGGAAAGTCAACCCTGCTGTATGTGCTTTCTACTATGGACCGGGACTATGAAGGCCTCCTTGAAATAAATGGTGTTCAGACCACCGGAAGGTCGCTGAATGACCTGGCACGCCTTCGCAATGAATCTATAGGCTTTGTGTTCCAGTTTCACTACCTGCTGCCCGACTTTACCTGCCTGAAAAATGTAATGATCCCCGCTTTAAGGCTCGGCAAACTGACTTACAAAGAAGTGCAGGAAAAGGCTTATGAAAAGCTGAAAATGTTTGGCGTGGAAGACCAGGCACTAAAAAGGGCCGATAAGCTCTCCGGCGGCCAGCAGCAGCGCGTGGCCATAGCCCGCGCCCTCATCAACGACCCTACCATTATTATGGGCGACGAACCTACCGGCAACCTTGATTCAAAAAACACCGGTATTGTCTTCGACCTGTTCCAGAAACTATCCAAAGAATTCGGGCAAACCATTATCACGGTTACCCATGATGAGGACTTCGCCCACCGCTCAGACCGCATTATTGAAATGGCAGACGGGGTGATAACAAGCCATGGGAATTGAGGTTAATGAATAATTTGGAACGTTACGTTAGAGTTAAGGAATAAACAATAAAACTCAATGCATTGGCAGGGCATCGCGCACCTCTAAGCCATTTCCAAAATTAAGTTGCCATCAAGATGCAGTTTGGAATGTAGCTTTTTTGCAAAATCAAAGGTAAGCGGCCTTTTTTTATTTAAGATTTCACTGAGCGTGGAATTACCTACACCCAAAAAAGCAGCCAGTTTTTGTTTGGTAAGGCCATTCTCTTTCATATAGGCTTCCAGCAGGGTTGCAAGGTCATGTTTCACCGGCATCGGGAAATGAATTTTCTCATATGCGCTAACCTTTTTCGATAATTTTTCTAAATGGTCGTCTTCTTCCCCGGTAAGCTGGTCAAACCCTTTGGCGAGGTAGGTTTCTATTTCGGCCATTGCCAGGTGATAATCCCTGCGTGTTTTAATCTGGTTCATACAATTGCAATTATATATTTTTTATCAGCCCTCTTTTACAAATCTGGTCATACTGTTTAAGTGTACCTATAAACCTGATATAGAGCCTGCGTTTTCTGAAATGTATCATGGCGACAAGCCTGTAATTATTGCCACCAATATCAAATACATACCGGTCATTCCCAATAAAATCAGCAGTGTTAAAGGTTTGTTTTACATCCCCAAAATGCCGCCAGCCGGCCATTTCCACCTGCTTATACCACCTGTTCAGCGGGTCTGCAGCCAAAGGATATTCTTTCGCAAATTCGTTTATGATTCTTTGTGAAATAATTACCAATGGTTGCTTTTTCACAAAAATAGAATAATTTCTGAAAAATAGAAAATAAGTTCCTCGTCCAGTTCCTCCCTCCCGTTCTTCTTATGTACGATCAAAGCTCAAAACAAAAGAGTGCCCGGATGATAGTTTCGCCCACAGCTCAGAACAAGCCATGGGAACTGAGGATGACTAAATTCAATGGCCACCAATTCACCGAATTACAATTATACTTCACAAGGGGTAAATTTGTGAGTTCATCCCCATGATTAGACTTCATTAAAGTACTCATCGTTGTCACCCTTCGGCGGGGCTCAGGGTGACAGAATACGCATTCAACTATTTACACAATTCACAAATTTATCCCTTGCGCAGTATAACTTCTTCCATGTTATAAATTGACGCAAACTTATGTTCGCATTGCTTTCCGGCATCTTCCGTTCTACCATCCCCATTCAAAGCTGAAAGCCGAAAAACAAAAAAAGCCCCCCTCCAGGCCTTCGGCAATCAAAGCGCTTACGCCGCTTTATGCTTTGTTTCCCCATGCACAGGTATGCTCATCGCGTATAGCACCTCCGGGTCTATATCAAGAGTGGCATCAGAGGCGTTCCCTGCGGCATCCTTCATTTTTATCAAACCGTTCCAGTAAAGTGTTTTTGTTACGGCATCAAGGCCCACTTTCATAAATACATTTTTATCAAGCAGGTTTTTATAAACGCTGCCAGGTTCGCCGGCCCATTCTTTCAGTTTTGCTTCCATGTGTATTGCCCTAACCTCACCATTGGTCCATTCACAAACAATAATATAAGGAGTAGCATTGATAATTCGCCTGATCCGATGCAGCATATAATTTATTTAAGGGGTTCTATCAGTTTAAATTGCGGATTAGCTTTTTGTGCTTCCTCAAAATTATCTAATAATTCCTGCTCATGCAATTCAGCCCATTATTTTACCAGCCTGAAAGCGCGTTTTGATAGAGTACCATTAATTATTACTCTGTTCTTTATGTCTGTCATAGCTTCATCATCTCCATAGATAGCATGAAAATGAGGTGGAAAATGATCCTTAACATACATATAAATAATAATGCCAAAAAAACGGCTGATCTGTGGCATATGTGTTATACAAACTTACGAAAATTTTGAAAAAATCCATTCCGTGAAATCCATTAATCGGATTTCACCTCTTCCGGTGTTCCAATCCGCGATCAAGGCTTAAAGCTGAAAAACAGAAGATTGCCCGGATGAAAACTTCGCCCACCGCTCAGACCGCATTATTGAAATGGCGGATGGGGTGATAACGAGCCATGGGAAGTATAATACAAAAAAAGCGCGCTGTTCCTCATCCAAATAAACATTTTCCCCTAACTTAGCATAGTCGTTTAGCGGTTGAAACCCGTTATAATAAGATATATGAAACACCCCGTTCGGATATTGTTCTTCAGCGTATTATTTGCTGGTATGCTTTTTTCCTGCCGGAAAAATACAAGCACACCTCAAAACTGCAACCTTATTACCCTCTCCGATTCCACCACTTCCGTGCAGGCTGTTACTCAATTCACATACGACAACAGCAACAGGATCACTGCGATAGTTGTAACAGGTAAATACGGCTGTACAAGAAACATACAGTATGCCGGCAACACGATTATTTTTACTGTAACGGATACAACTCCGGGCATTATGAATGAAATTGATACGGTTGTCTTGAATGACGCAGGCCTCATTCAGACACAGGTAAGCCATTTTCCATCATCCGGCACCTCATCGGTTGAAACCTACTTTTATGATTCACCGGGCACAGCAGCAGCAACAAGCAGCACAGAAACAGAAAACGGGATACCCGGGGATACCATTGAATATAATATTGTAAACGGGGACCTGATCTATGATAATGTTGCGGGGCAAACTGCACATAAGGACGATTTTACCTACTATCCCTCAGAAGGTATTGTATTCGGCGACCCTACTTACTTCAGGCAGTTATACTATTCCGGTTCTTACTATTATATCAACAAGCACATGCTCTCCGTGCTTTATACTGCGGGAGTATCTTACAAAGCTTATTCGTATAGCTTCAGCAATAACAGGATCGCGCAGGAAACTTTAAGATTATGGACGCCGGCATCACCTGACACGGTTACGCATATCATCAGCTATTCTTATTCCTGTAAATAAGTGTGTGCAGTCTAAGACTGTTGTGGTAATGTGGCAATTAAAGTATGAGGCGTATTCTTCGTTACAAGGGTTCTCCATAACCTTGTCATTTCAGTGAATAATGGGAGGGTATCACTCCCGCCAAAATCATAGCAGTAGTTGATACCCAACTCCCTGGCCAGTATTTTAGTAACCTCTTTCGCCTTTTTACTATCCCCTGCCAATATCATGTCTATTTTATTATCCCTGAATAATGGTTTCAGCAATTGCTCATACCCTTTTGCATGAAATACGGTAACTATATGCTGAGCGCCGGTAATGGCCCCTATAGCCAATGCTGTTCTCACAGTTTCTTCACCTGGTGCATGTATATTGCTGGTGGCATCAATGATCACTTTATTCCTTACGTCGCCAAGCCAGTAGGCTACTTCCCTTACATCGGTTGCAGGGGTCATTATAATAATGAGGTCAGCCTGATCAGCAGCGGCTTCAATACTGCTTACTTGGATGTTATCGAATGCCGACAAAGCAGGGCTCAGGCAAAGCCTAACCCCATTTTTTGCTGCTAAAGACACATTATGCCCGGCAAGTGCAAAAGCCGCTGCATAGCCCTCTGAAATTTCACCGCAACCGATAATAGCGATGTTCATTGACGCAAATATTTTAAATGCCATTTTTTATCCGGTTTAAATTTTAAAATAAAGAATGGTGAAATGGATAAGACATATATATACAATTATTCAAAACCACCTTGAATAAAAGCATACAATTTCCGGCCTTGTTTTCGTTATGATTATACTCCTGCAAATATTATGCTAAAAACTAAAAAAAAATCAACGGAAACAAGGAGATTTTGAAAATAATTTATCGCCATATTTATCGCGTAAACCAAATTCCGGTTAATATATTGTAAGTGTGAAAAATACACATTACACGCATGATAACGTTGATAAAAAATATTTTTATTGCAGCATTAAACCTTACACCCAAAACCGATTATTTACGTGCTTAAACCTCTAAAAAAATGAGGCTAATTCTATTCCCCGGAAAAAAATCTATGTCATAGACATCATATATCCAATAAAAAGGAGGCTATCCTGAGATAGCCTCCTTTTTGAAAATTTATATGATTAACAATTAATGCTGGTGGCGAAGCGTCATAATAACCCTGCGGTTTTTAGCGCGGCCTTCAGATGTAGTGTTTGGAGCTATTGGCTCTTCCTCACCATGCCCTACAGTTATCAGCCTCTTCTCGTCAATACCCATTTCTTTCAGGTATTCTTTAACTGCCTGTGCGCGTTTGTAAGACAGTATCCTGTTTGATGACGGGCTGCCAATATCATCGGTGTGGCCATCTATGATGATATAAGAACTCTTATTGTCATTCAGTTCCAGTACTGCTTCTTCAAGGATATCCAATGAAGACTCATGTATCTGCGTTTTACCGAGATCAAACAAGATAGGGGTTGACGGATCAATACCAGGTTCAGTTGGTGGTGGTGGCGGTGGTGGCGGTGGTGGTGCAGTAAGCGTTGCATCAGTACCATTAGCAGTACAATTGTTTATAGATACTACAATGCCTGTATAATTACCTTCGCATAAGCCATCCAGTTTCACTGAGTTGTCAGAGCCTATAACACCGTTATATACTGTCTGCGGGCCGGCGTTAAAGTTGTAATAGATCGTGGCATGTTGCCCGGGATACAAACCATTAAGGGTAATTGCTCCGTCGCATTTGCCTGTAGCTGTAGGGTTTGTAGCGTTCTGTGATGAAACTTTAATGGTAGGGTCAACCAAAGTAACCTGTGAGCCCATTGCGTGGTGCGCGCCAACTGTGGCTTCGATATCGGTATAAGTGCCTGCGCAAAGCCCCGTGATTTCAACGGAACCATCGGCTGCAGCAGTGCCCATGAAGGGATTCTGCTCAATACCGTTCATTTTATACCTTATTTCAACCTGCCTGCCGGGATACAAACCATGTATCATGATAGTTCCATCACACAATCCGCAAGTGAACGGGCCCATCTGGTCTATAGAAGTAATAACCAACGGCGCATGTCTCTGACCTAAGTAAAAACGAACGCCAAGGTTACCGCCGTAAGATGTTGCATAACCAGATGAAACACTTTGCAATGATGAATTGTAATCACCCACTTTATCTGTCAGCTTGTAGCCGGTAGGTACATTGTTGTTGAATGGCTGGAATAATAAATACCCACCAATATTAAGCGAACACCAGTCGGAGAGGAAGAAGTTATACGTTGGCCTGAATATAAATCCTACAGAGCCGGTTATGTAAGATACAGTACCGGAATTGGAATTGGGCTTAACATTTAAGCCTACATTGTAACCATGCTCATACTGGGAATTGAAGTAATTATTTACATTTCCGCCTGGATCATGTGCAAAATAATTGGCTTTTGTGATCTGCAGGTCATTCGCATTCGGGGTTACTCCATTATCATAAACAGTTGGCAATCCGCTTGGGGGATTGGTAAACTGGTAGATAGCTTCATAATCAAATGCAGCATTGGTCTTATAGTCGTTCTTCATCTGAACATTATAAAGGATGCCGGCATCAGCTGAGAAACCAGACCTCCTGGTAAACCTTTTCTTATACTTCAGCAATAAAGGAATACTGATGTTGGTAATGGTCAGGTTTTCTGTGATCTTACCATCGGCCGTAATCTGCTGCCTGAATGTATTGCCATTGTTGTCAGTAGATTGGTACTGCACCTGGTAATTATTTAAAGTAAGATCCCCCTGCTGGTATAAATACGAAAGGCCGGCACCAATACCGAAATGGGACTTCTGCCCGAAGAAATAGGCTATCTGCGCGTCGGCGCCATACGAAACCCCATTTTTAAAAGCAAGGGTACCTGTATTGTTACCATTAATACCGTTGGTGTAGTTGCCATTAGTATTGGCAACGGTATAATTCTGGTTAAGCATACCGCCGAGGAGGTTAACATCCACTACCCACCTGCTCATCATGCTATCTTTCATAAACCACCTGCGCTCATGCTTAGGGGCATCAGATGTTTTTGTATCCGTAGTTTGAGCGATGGCCGGTAATGCACCATTGGCCGCTATCAACAAGAAAAGTATTCTTTTCATCTATGCTAATTTAAATGTTTGAAAATTAATTTTTAATGAACCTTGTTGTAGCTATTTTAATACCATCACGGTAACAATCTACAAGATACGCGCCCGAAGGAAGGTTTGCCACATTAATACTTGTCTTATGGTTATTAACCGGCTGCATATCCAGCTTCTGTCCAAGCATGTTCAAAACTTCTACGTCCAGGTTGCCTATAACTGATGAATTAATTTCAACGTTCAATACATCACTTGCAGGGTTAGGGTAAACATTTATAGTTACATTACCCGCATCTACGTTAGCAATACCGGTAGGGGCATTATAGTATGATTTCTGCATACAGCCGTCCTTTGTGGTAATACACCAGTAATGATTATCTGTAAAATCAGGGCTACTATTGGAATATGTCTGGTCAATCTGTCCCGGAATTAAAGTAGAATCCAGGGTAGTGGCATTATCATAACCCCACTGGTAAGTTGAATTGTCGGTCTTCAGGCAAATAAACTGTCCGTTGTAATAGATCACCGCAGGATTTTCAGATACGCTGGTACCCACATTGACCGTATAAGAATTGCTGGTCAAACAACCATCATAACCAGAAACATTGGAGTTGATGCTGATCACCGCAGTGCCGGGTGAATTGAAGTTCACAAGGATATTCTGGTTATTGCTGCCTTCTGCATATATAGTTGCATTCTGCGCACTCCAGTGGTAATCTATGCCGGATGCCTGTGTTGGCCCTGCCCCGAAATTCTGGAACATGGTCTGGTCGCATAGATTAGATGGAGGATAAGTAATAATTGCCGGAACTTCAGGCGCAGGATTTACCGTTAACCTTAAAGTCTGTGTACTGGTATTGGTGCAACCATTAACTGTAAGGCGATAAATATACTCTACCAACTCTGGCGCCAGTAGGCTGTCTGTTAATGTCTCATCAATTACACCTGTACCAATACCCGAAAACGATGATGTCGGGCCAATATGCGCTACAGCAGGACGGTTCCATGCATACAGTGCGCCGGGAGTATAGCTCGTTGGCGTATAATTGAAAGGAGAACCGCTGCAGACAGTTGCTGTATATGGCGGATTCAGTTTTGGTGTCGGGTTAACCGCTACAACTACGTTTTCCATATTACTGCAACCATTTGCGGTAATGGTAAAGTTGTAAGTAACATCCACAACAACATAAGTGGAATTGATCAGTTGCTGGTTGGGGTTACCGATGCCTGTTTCGGCTACTGCATAGATACCGGGTATATATGGCCTGTACCAGCTGAATGCCGCACCCGCAGTATTACTTGCAACAGGGTAATTGAAATTCATGCTGTCGCATATAGCAGGTGGTGTAAGCGTGCTGCTCAACTTTGGCCTTGGATTTACTGTCAGCGATACACTTTCAACAGATGGGCAACTATTGGCCAGCATAGTATAAACGTAAGTAGCAATAACAGGATAGGTCGTAGTATTTACCAGTGTTTCACCGGGGTTATTGATACCTGATCCGGGACCGTTGCTGATGCCGGTAACTGTATCACGGCTCCAGGAGAATGACGTACCTGTCGTAACGCTTGTTGGCGTATAATTGAATACCGTGCTGTCGCAAACAGAAGGCGTGAGCGAACTGCTCAACCTCGGCATCGGGTTTACAGTTACCAGTACATTCTGCGTATTGTTACAACCATTATAGCCTGATATAGTAAACTGGTAAGCAACCAAAATAGGATCAGCTGTTACATTCACCAGGTTCTCACTTATGGTACCGGAAGTATCATCGGTTGCAGAAGGAGTGCTGATGCCAATTACATTTGGCCTGTACCATGCCAGTGTAGCGCCGGGAGTTAAGGTTGTGCCCATGTAACTAACCGCACCGCTATCGCATATAGCAGCAATGGTGGATGCAGAACTCAAAACAGGGTTAGGATAAACAGTAACGGCAACGGCCTGGGTGTTGGAACAGCCATTTGCAGTTAATGTGAACTGGTAAGGAACTGTTACTGAATCAACTGTAGTATTATGCAGGGTTTCACCAGGGTTGTTTGTTCCCAGGCTTGCTACATTACTGATACCGGTAGTTGTATTGCGCGTCCACGAAAATATTGTAGAAGGAGTTGCACTTAATGGTGTATAATTAAATACTGTATTGTCGCAAATTGAGGGAGGGGTAAGTGTGCTGCTCAATGTAGGTTGAGGATACACAGCCACGTTTACTACCTGTGAATCTATACAACCATTTGCTGCCAACTGGTAAGTATAAGGTACCACTATAGTATTTGGAGTTGTATTATCCAGATATTCGTACATAGAACTGTTCGGATTACCGCTGCCGCTTGCATATGGGTTACTGA
>Ga0302185_10003025_pt1 | contig 10582 bp, 9 predicted proteins | sample II_Bog_E1_1_FD_200231 | JGI IMG/M metagenome (GOLD analysis project Ga0302185, IMG submission 200231) | Peat permafrost microbial communities from Stordalen Mire near Abisko, Sweden - II_Bog_E1_2 | ecosystem: Environmental > Terrestrial > Soil > Wetlands > Peat | place: Sweden: Abisko, Stordalen... | reverse complement strand
TAATAATAATAATAATAATAATAATAATAATAATAATAATAATAATAATAATAATAATAATAATGGAAACAATAATGGACAATTACCGTATTGTCTTTATTATAAGACAACATGCAACCATTCCAAAAAAATAATAGATGTGCTTTCAAAACATAATGATTTAATGCAATTAATTCATTTTATTAATTTAGACAATTTTTTTGTAAATGCACATGGGGAGGGTTGTGCTCAATTACAGAATGGGATAGTTATTAAGGTGTATCCGCAAATTGTTAAAGTGCCTGCTTTAGTGGAATATAGAATTATTCCTGGTCAAAATCAGCCACGCCCCAACTTTATGTTTGGAAATGATATTATTCAGCATTTTACAAAGTTTATTCAACAAATTAATCAAAAAGCAACACAAAATAATGGTCAAGTAATGGAATTTACTGGTTTTGAAGGTTCAAAAGGTGTTATAACAGATTCTTATGCTCTATTAAACGAAATTGAACAACCTATTGATTTAGGTAATCCAGAAAATAGTAAATCAAGTGCTCAATTACATTATTATGAAGATATACAAAATAAACCCGAAAATTATAATCGCGGATTATTGGGACAAGTTATTAGCAGACATACAGACAATATTAATCCGCAAGACTATATTTCACAAGATAAATTGACACAAGGAACCTCATATAATCAAAGTCAGTATGTTATTCAACGTAAATATCAAACCCCCGACCAATTCCCCAAAGAATTATTTTTTGAAGGACAAAATCAATATAATCAACAATCTCAGTCTCAACCGCAAAATAACGGCTCATATAATATGAATGAATTTTCACAAATGCACCAATATTCTAATGTTGCTAAAGACCTCAATGGAAATATTATTATGCCTGTTGAACTAAAATCAATGAATGTATCCAAAAAAGGAAATGAGGACGAATTCCAACAAAGAGCAAATAGTTTATTGGCTGAACGAGGATATGGAGGCGGAAATATGGGAGGACCTATGTAATATGCGATATGCAATATGTAAAAATAATATATGTTATATATTTTATATTATTTTTAATGCAAAAAAAAATATTCAATAATATTTATTATTAATATTTAAAATTATTGTTTAAAATTGTTATTATTGTTTAAAATTGTTATTAATATTTAAAATTGTTATTAATATTTAAAATTATTGTTTAAAATTGTTTAAAATTATTGTTTAAAATTGTTTAAAATTATTGTTTAAAATTATTGTTTAAGATTGGGATTTACACATACTTCGTGTGTTGGAAATATGTCTCCACTCATGCATAAGTCATCATATCCAATTTTAGCGCAAGTGCGGAATGCATCATCGGAACCGATATAACACCATCCTGGACCATGCACACTTTTTCCGCCTTCACCACCGCCATTTTGTCCTATTTGTTCTTGATTGGAGGAGGAATTATTGTCTGAAAAATGTGCCCCAGGTGTTTGCAGAGTGGTTGTTGATAATGGCATTGGGGGCGTTTCCCCCTTGGGTGGTTTTTTGGAAGGATTGGGTGTGGCAATATCTTGAACGGTGTTCAATGTTTCATTAGATATGTCATTAGTAGTATTAATAACGCTTTTGGCGCCTTCAGCAGTGGTGCTAATAATTTGTCCAGTAGTGCCGACAACTAATCCAATGATTTTTTTAATTAATGGACCAGCAATTCCTGTAATTTCGTCGGTTCCTTTTCCTAAAATAGTGAAAATATTTAATCCTAAAACCGCAAGAATGAAAATAATAAGTGCCCATCCCTTCCAAGTATATGTCGCTAAATATTCCCCCCAAGTTTGTTTGGATGATGAGGATGAGGATGATGGTTCCGTAAAATTCATTCCTAAACCTAAAGAATCGTTTGAATCCGTTTCATTATCAGTATATTTTTTTGATGGGGAAGGTGAAGGTGATTTTAAAGAGGATGATTTGGGGGTTGAAGTAGGAGTTTTATTATCAAATGAAAAATTTGGAATAATAGACGATGCCTGTTTAAGACTTTTATCAATAATACTTTTAATATCCATAAAATATAATAATATATTTCATACGCAATTTACCCGAATATAAAAAATAAAACAAAATTAACTTTATATTAAATTATCTTTATATTCTTTTTCATCTTATTTATTTTGTCAATAATTATAAAAATAATTGATTCATTTTATTTTATTATATAATTATAACTAAATCAACTTGATACACGAAAAATATAACTGATATAATATAAACAATGCCAATTGTATTTGAATTTCCGCCACGCAATCGCTCTACATTACTAAATAACTTAAATAACTTAAATGAAATAACCAGTTTTAATTATAATCAAACCAGAAATGCAAAGCACATGATAATTTATCCCTATTATTATGTTATATATTTAACAGACGAAGTATATATTTATAATTTAAATGAGTTTATTGAATACTATCATAATATTCCGCATTTATTAAATAACATAAATATTCGCAAAATATATTGTTATCCAAATACAAATAATACTGAAATATATACTAACACGCTAAATGTAAAATTAGAGCGTTTATTACATAAATTGCAAAATAGACAAATAAACTTAACTGAATTCACGCGCCAATTATTACAAACACCCTATTTTTATGTTAAAAATAATCGTGATTAATTTTTGGAGAGACTTTTTCTCTCTTTATCTACTTTCTCTCTTTATCTACTTTATCTACTTTATCTACTTTCTCTCTTTATCTACTTTCTCTCTTTATCTACTTTCTCTCTTTATCTACTTTATCTACTTTATATACTTTATCTCTTTATCTACTTTATCTCTTTTATCTAATTAAATTCGTTATTTTTATCTTGCAGAATGAGATGTGTCGGGGTAGCGTGTTTATCGTAATGTGAGCAAATATAAAAATTGGTTTAAGTCTGCTAAAATTTCATCACGTATTGTAAATAAGTCATAATTTTGCATTTGAATTGAGCGCAATCCAGAATTTATATTTAGTCCAACCAAAAAACTTTTAAATTGGGACAATTTGTAAATTAATTTGTTTTTATTGTCTAAATCAAAAAGAGTTATGGTCGAATTGCTGCCTGTGCCCATTTTAATGCGCATTTTTTCGGTAGATGATGCCATAGACGGCGATATGGCACCAATATTCGCAGTTTTTCCTAAAAGCACTTCCATAAATCGGTCAATATTTTTATTCAAACGTTCATAAAGTTCATCGGTTGCTTTATGTGTCGCATAAATATATGTATTCCAATGATACAATTTTACCATTAATAATATTTCAAAAAATATGTGTGTAATATCACGTTTAAATGAATCGAAAGATGGATTTGAACGCGACGAAGTTGATAAATATTTAAGTGTTGTATGTGATTGTGTAGATGGAGACAAATTTGAAGATGTCAAATTAAATCTAACATTTTTTTTGGCTTTTCTTGTTTTTAAATTACTTAATTTAGACATTTATTATTTTATTGTGCGTTAATAAAAATGTAAGAATAAAATAATTTTATATATTTATTTATTGTTATTATATTGTTATTTATTGTATTGTATTGTTATTTATTGTTATTTATTGTATTGTATTGTTATGTATTGTTATTGTATTGTTATTTATTGTTATGTATTGTTATTTATATATTGTTAAGAATAAATATATTTTATGTTGTTATGTTGTTATTTTGCCCCTCCCCCTCTCCTTTGCCTCTTTTTTACAATAAATATTTATTAGCCTAATCCATGAAAAAGATAATCATTGCCTAATGTTTGTTCGGCGGATTTAATTTGTTTATAAATTAAATTAATATTTTCAATTACAATAGCAATTTTCTCTCGTTGATTATCTTGTATTATGTTTTCATTAAGAGAAACAGTTTCACAAAGTATATTAACAACAAAATATAATATATATTTTCTTTTGCGATTGGTTCCTTTAGAATAATTGATTGCATACAAATTCAGTAATGAATGAATCACATTTTTAATAAGTCCATTTCGATTTTCCGACTCCAATAAAAACACATTCCAAATTAACCATGTTATTTCTTTTTGGTATTTACTATCGATTTCTACAAAATATCTCGTTTCGCATTCATACAATTCTTTTTTCGCTTTTCCTAAAAGTTCAAATTCATATATCCATTCAATCCAATAACACGCCATTATTGTATTTTGTGTTCCCGCACTTACATGATATGCTAATTCATTAATTGCTACGATAAATTCAATGGGGTCAAACTTTTGATAAATTGATTCTGCATAAATCATACTTGGAGCCTTAAAACGTGTTTTCATATATTGCATATCAAAATCGTCCGCGCCTATTTTTATGGAATCAAAAGCATGTTTTCTTATTGTATCATTTGATAAAACACAAATGATTTCGGCCATCATATTACGTATTCGTTGGTCATTGCGTATGTCCAAAAACAAAATTTTATATTCGGTTTTCATTATTGTGTCGAATTGTTTGTATTTGTGGTCTAAATAAATTGCGATTTTAATGTTGCCAATGTGAATATATTTGCAGTAAAATTGAATAAATAAATCCCAGACTTCTATAAATCTACCCGAACATATTAGTTCTGCGCACCAATAACAAGCCAATTCTATTTTTGAACATATAAGCGCCTTCATTAACGATTTAATAACCTCTGTTTTTTTGTAACCCGAAAATGTAATGGTTGTAAAATCCTTTATTATTCGTTTGTCTATAATTTGTTCTAATTTAGAATAATTACTCTGTTCCATTTGTTGTGGTAAAATGCTCATATTTTTTTGCTCAAATAATTCACCCACATATGGCTGCAAGTGATTCATTATAATATAATTCTATTGAGATAAACAAATACGATGTTTAGCAGCAGTTAAAACAATAAAACACAATAAAACACAATAATATATTTATTTATTGTAATAAATAAATATAAAAAATAATAAATATATTGGACATATTATTTTTTCATATAATAAAGTATAAGAGAGAACTTAATCAATAAATAAATACCAATTAAATATATAAACCATAATAAAACAATATAAAGATAAAACCTAACACTCAAAATGAAATTTATAAAGGATTTAACGATTTCTCTCAAAAAGATATATCATAAAATGCCTACATCTGGTATTATACTTTTATTTTTAATATTGTTATTGAGTATTATATTTACATTTAAAATTGACACTATAAATGGAGCAGCAGAAGGACATCGCGAAGGCTATCAACAAAACAATCGCTTTCTTTTTAAACGCGGACACGAAATTTACGACGATTTTTACTCAGAAATATACGATTTTTTGGTATATAATGATACCAAAGACGAATATGAGATTGGTGCGATTTTGAATCGCACAAACCCGACAACCAAAAGTGTTATTTTAGATGTTGGCTGTGGGACTGGACACCATGTTGGACTTTTAGCGAAAAAGGGGTTAAATGTGGTGGGTATTGATGTGTCTCCAGCAATGGTAGAAAAAGCCAAAATGAATTATCCTCAATACCGTTTTATAGCAGGCAACGTATTAAATAGTGGCAGTTTTCCTAATGGCGAATTTACTCACATTTTGTGTCTCTATTTTACGGTATATTATTTTCAAGATAAAACAATGTTTTTCAGAAATTGTTTTGACTGGTTAATGCCTGGCGGATATTTAATTATTCATTTAGTGGATAGAGAAAAATTTGACCCCTTATTACCCTCAGGTAATCCGCTTTATATTGTATCCCCGCAACGTTATGCAAAAGAACGCATTACTCGTTCTAAAGTTACATTTGATAAATTCAAATATGAAAGCGATTTTGTTCAAGATAGCACGAATCCTAATATAACTACCTTTAATGAAAAATTCATTTTTAATGACGGAACCGCACGACGACAAGAGCACCAATTTTATATGGAACCCCACCAAGATATTTTAGTTATGGCCACTCAAGCAGGATTTATTGTGCAAGGACAAATTGACCTCGTTAAATGTGCATACGAATATCAATACCTTTATATACTCACGCGACCTGCTAATTAATCATTTTCTCCTCACTCCACTCCCCTCCACTCCCCTCCACTCCCGCAAAAAATCGCCTAAATAACCCTCAAAAGTCCCCATTTTAACGCACCTCCACCCACTCCCTCCCGCAAAAAATCGCCTAAATAACCCTCAAAAGTCCCCCACTCCCTCCCGCAAAAAAATCGCCTAAATAACCCTCAAAAGTCCCCATTTTAACGCACCTTCCTCGTCCCTCCCTACATTTAGCGTATATCTTGAACCGCGGTATTAATAGGGTATGCAACAACATTAATCGGTGGTTTCATAATTTCACTCATAATTGCATTTCCAGTGCATATTCTATAAAAATTAATTAGTTTATCAAATTCACAGCATTTTGTATTACTAATAGAGAGAAAATATCGCTTTAAACTATTAAAGCGAATATCCATTGGTAAAGTAATATTAATGCTTGGAGTTTTGAAATGATATATTACATGGTCACTTTGGCTTTTCATTAAAGATAATTCGATATTGTTTTCAAATTTATATTTTATAGAGTCTTCTCCATAATGAAACGATATTAAAGAAGTATAATATTTTTTGTTTAGTATTAAAATGTTTGCCGCTAAACAATTCGTTTGCATTTTGGGTTGTATGGTTGGTTCATTCGGCACATATGCAATTAATATATCATATGGTTCTTTGCTAAATGTAATCGAATTTTTATTTGAATTTAAATAAATTGAGTCATACTTTATGAAACCTGCTTCTACATCCAAAACAAAATTTGTATTAAATCCCGAAATATCCCTCATTGCTCTTGAATGATGAGGTGTGAGTGCGCGTATTGGTGTATCATTCATAGATGGACTAACCGCTATTTGAATAGCAGGTGGTTGTGTTGATAATCTATCATATATTCTAAGCGTGTCATTTGCAGGCACGACGGTCCCTGTTTCCGACGTATTTTCTTGTAGCGTTGCGCGATTACCCATTATTTTATTTTTATATAATAATAAAATAATGTATTATTTTATTTTGACTATTATTTTTATATTGTTTATTGTTTGTGGAATAATTGTTAATATTTACCTAAAATCAAAATATGGATTTTGGTATTATCAGCCAGTTATTCATTCTTATGACCTTTTTCGCTTATTACAAAAACCCGGCATTATTTCACCCGATTTACCGTCCCTCAATTCATCTGCATCCCAACGTTTTTTAATTACTGACCCTAAAACGCTTTATACTTCTAAAGTAAGCGATTTAACATCGCGTGAATGCACCCATTTTCAGGCACTTATTATAAGACATTATTTGCACACACACGATGGCAATGTTTATGAGCCTAAATCCACAAATATATGGACCTATTTTATTGGACACGAATATCCTTGTTTCATATCCTTTTATAATGAACCAATTTATTATTTAGATGATGTTATATCCCCTATTTCTCTCGCAAATAATATTATTGAAGACCGTGTTCCCATTGGAAGTATTACAAGTCGTCCTCTAAATATTTATTTTAATAATGTCCCTGTCCCTGTCCCTGTCCCTGTTTATTATGTGGAATTTCTTTGTGTAAATAAAAAAAATCGAAAACACGGTATTGCTCCAAAATTAATCCAAACACACGAATACAATCAACGACATAAAAATACGAAAATAAGTGTGTCTCTTTTTAAGCATGAAGACCATATATTACAGGGCATTGTTCCTTTGGTTGTTTATTCTACATACGGTTTCCCCATCACAAAATGGATGAAAACTCCACCTCCAAAAATACATCCTCCCTATAAAATGGTAGCAATTACACCCGAAAATATTCCTGATTTAATTGATTTTATGAAATCACAGCGAACCGTATATGATGTATTTATTGAACCGTCTATTGCAAATGTAATTGAACTCATTAAAACTGATAACATATTTATTCATGTAATATTTGATTTAAATAGTAGCACATCATCCTCTGCTTCTGGGCAACAAATAGTTGCGGCATATTTTTATCGCAAAAGTTGTGTGCGCATTGAAGATGGACAAGGAGAAGTATTAACTCTTTTTGGTTCTTTATTGAATTCTAATCCTAACACCGACCTCAACCCCGAAAATAATGTGGATTTAACGACATTATTTATTTTAGGGTTTAAAAACAGTTTTTACACAATCGCAAAAAAACACCAATTCGGATTTTGTGGAATAGAGTCCATTTCACAAAATATAACCATTATTAATCATTTAACTAATAAAACAAAACCAACCATTATATCGCCTACCGCATATTTTTTTTATAATTATATCTATCCAACCGTTCATTCCACTCAAATATTTATTTTATCCTAAAACCTAAACTCTTAAAACCTAAACTCTTAAAACCTAAACTCTTAAAACCTAAACTCTTAAAACCTAAATCTAAATCTAATATTCTGGAACATGTTTTTTAAATAAACAACCATCATTAATAAGACCACAATCTATATTAATAATGGTTGGGTCTTGATGACTACAATTTGTTAGCCAAATCTTAATAATGCAAAAGTTTTTTTTGGGAGAAATCGTAATTCCAGTAACATCATTTACAAATGACTGATTATTGCTAATGGAATTACCCATTAAAATATAAAACAAATTGCGCCATACTGTATGCACCGTTTTATTACTCACTTTATAAGAAAAACACCCTCCCTCACGATTCTTAATGTCCTCCCACGTAGGCTTAATTCCTTCGCGCATCACAAACAACATACAATTATCAATCAAATTCGGCGGCATATGTTCCATCAATTCAATCGTTTCTTCTACAGTTGAAATAGTAATGATTTTTTTATAACTGTCAAGAGTCCATGACGGGTCATGTGGCAAATGAATCCATAATGTCCATTTATGTCCCAAACAATGATATGTATAGTCTGTTAATATACCCTTCCCATCAACTTCTTTTACACTACTCAAATTCTTTGGTAATGAAATAATGTTATTGTGGGTTGTCATTTAAAGACGTATATATATATACTTATAAGTTTTTATATTATTTCATTTTATGGTGGTTTATCCACTGCCATTGTTTAATATTCTTTTATTTCATATCCAATCACTGTATCATTTAATTCAATATAGTGTGTTGCAAGGTCGACTGTAATTTGATGAAATTGTTTATCAACAATAATTACACTTAAATCTTTATCCACCGACATTTGATAATAATGTTTAAAATAATATACAAGAAACTTATATGTTATACAGTTTTTGTCTATTAAATAATTATCCGCTTTATTTACCAAATGAATCGGCTTATCTTTATATTTCAATAAAAAAAATGGATTTAATGTTAGTGCTTTATAATTATGCTCGATAATTGGCGGTTCATCCTCCTTGTGTCTTAAAATCTTATTTATTATATTTTCACCTTTATTATCTACACCCACATAATTATATATTATCAAGTCAAACAAATCTTCATTCTCATCCCACTCATTCTCATTCTCATTCTCATCCCACTCATTCTCATTCTCATTCTCATTCTCATTCTCATTCTCATTCTCACTTTCATTCTCACTTTCATTCTCATTCTCACTTTCATTCTCATTCTCATTCTCATTCTCACTTTCATTCTCACTTTCATTCTCACTTTCATTCTCATTCTCATTCTCACTTTCATTCTCATTCTCATTCTCATTTTTAACATCCATTAAACATTCATTATCACTATCACTATCACTATCACTATCATTATCACTATCACTATCAGTAATAATATTAGATGGTAAATTAAGAGGTTTAATATAAATAATTTGCCCTAATTCATTTACATATTCAATATATTTGCTACTATTATGTAGATTGTTTGCATTTGTCATAAAAATATATTTATAATACAAATATACATATTTTAAAAAAGAATTGGTTTCCACGTGAGATGAATAATCACGGTCATATATAAATTGAAAATGTGAATACCAAAAAATACCTTTCATAAACATAAAAATAAGTCCCATTTTTATGGCATTTCTTAAATATAAATATAATGAATCCAACATTTTATAATCCAACAACAATTTTTATTAAATATATTTATTAATATCCTTTTAAGTTTGTTTTGAGGAATTTTGGACAGTTGGATATTTCTATAGACTCCTAAAGGTGCGCAAAAAATAGACAATATAAATTATTATATTTTATTTCTAATAATTTATTTATTTTTATTTTTGACAAAGAGAGAAATGCAATCGCAAGGCATTCAATAAAATATAATTTTATGACGATGATGATGACGATGACGATGTTGGAGGTGGGGGCGATGATGATGTTGGAGGTGGGGGCGATGATGATGTTGGTATGGGTATAGTGGTTTCATTTATATTTTCATTTGGACTGCTTGTGGTGTTGTTTTGTGCAACATATGGTTCAGGAGGAGGCGGTGGCGGTTGTATTGGTTGAGTATATGTGGCATAAGGAATAATAATATTTGGATTTTTATAATAAACTGGATGATTTATGGGGTCATAATTGGGGTCATAAACGACAATATTACCACCATTGTCTTGTGATACATTCGGTGGTAATTTTACCATTCCAGTGGTTGGGTT
>Ga0302185_10003024_pt1 | contig 10582 bp, 9 predicted proteins | sample II_Bog_E1_1_FD_200231 | JGI IMG/M metagenome (GOLD analysis project Ga0302185, IMG submission 200231) | Peat permafrost microbial communities from Stordalen Mire near Abisko, Sweden - II_Bog_E1_2 | ecosystem: Environmental > Terrestrial > Soil > Wetlands > Peat | place: Sweden: Abisko, Stordalen... | reverse complement strand
TGGGGATACTCCTGTTTTTACCGCTGGCACCTCGTTCTGCTTAATGGTTGTTGCACCGGGAGTAAACATAGCCCAGAATACCCCATCCCCTGTCGCTCCTTTGTAAGCCAGGCATAACGGCCATATATTATCCGGCCCCGAAGTGTCGAAACCGGCAAGTGCCGGGGCATCGTTGGTTTTTATATCCTGTATCGTTTCCGGATCCGACCAGCCATTGCCATCATATACCGACCATTCGAGAGCAGTATCGCCTTTTTTCTTCCATACCATGTATAGCTGGTTATTGGCGCCAACCGCTATTGCAGGTGAAGCATCAGTGGAAACCCTCGGGTTGCTTGCTTTTCCCCCGGTTGCGGGAAGAACTACCCATTGACCGCCGCTTACCGCCACGCCATCTGAGGTTAAGAGCAACTGCCGCACCTCAACATTATCTGCACCTGCTACTTTCCAGGCCACATAAAGCATCGACTCCTGAAATGAGGTGAAACCTGCCAGCGTCGGCCCCTGATCTGTTTGAGAACCGTTTATTGCGTAAGAAGCCGACTGTGCGCCAATTGATCCGGCAGGGCCTTCTAATCCGGTTGTGTTTATATAAACCGAATCGGTGGCTTGCTTTCCTTTGAACGCAATGGCTCCGAGCGCCATCGCAGGTTTAGCGGTTGTAACTGAACCTGGCAGTTTACCCAGGTTGGTCGTAACTAAGGGTGCATTCATAATGTTGTTTGTTTTTTAAGTAAAATATTATTGCAAGAACAAAGGTTGGCATAAAATGGGTATATGTAAATAGTATAATTGTACTGGGTGCAATTACGGTAAGGTCCAAAAACACAAAAGGTGCAACTGAATTGCACCTTCGCAGGAAAAATTATTTTTGAGGTCAGGATCTCTTACCAAAAACAATATTCATCGCCTCAACCCGCGTGTTTACCTGTAGCTTCTTGTAGATATTGTTACAATGGTTACGAACCGTCTGGGGAGTAACTTCTAAACGGTCAGCCACTTCCTTGCACAACAGCCCTTCCGACAGCAGCCGCAGTATTTCTATTTCACGGGGCGTTAGTTCGGCATGTTTTACTAAAATATCTTTTGGCAGTTTGTGAAACGACTCAATAACCTGGCGGGCGATGGTAGCGCTCATGGGCGCCCCACCTTCATAAACCTCTTTAATGGCTTCCAATATCTTCAGAGTGGAACTGGATTTCAAAATATACCCACCTGCGCCGGCCTTCAGCGACTGGAATATATTTTCATCGTCTTTGAAAATCGTACACATCAGGAAATTGATAGCCGGGAACTTTCCTTTCAACAATCTTACCGCTTCAACACCACTTATTCCCGGCAGGTTAATGTCCATCAGCACCACATCTGGCACAACCGCCGGAATGCCTGCAATAGCAGTTTCGGCGCTTTCATAAGCTCCCGCGCAACTGAACCCCGGCATCCCGGCAATCAATGTCTGCAGAGACTCCCTTATGTCTTTTGCGTCTTCAACTACGGCCACTTTTATTACCTTTTCCATTCCTGTACAAAGTTAAGCGCCGTTTACGGCTTGGCGTAAAAAAGGAACCAGTATAAAAGTACTGTACCATGCATAGAATCCGGTAAAATATTTATTTTTAAGGGAAAGTAATAGGCAGGCAATGATATTCATGTTAACGGCATACCGGAAATACTTACTGTTATTAATAGCCTGTATTTCGGTGCACCATACCCTGTTTTGCCAACCTATAGAGAACCAGTTTACACACTATACTACTAAAGATGGTCTTAGCGACGGATATATTACAGACATAAAGCAGGACTCTGCCGGATTTTTGTGGCTGGCTACACTTAACGGGCTATGCCGGTTCGACGGACATTCTTTCAAAACATTCCGGAATAAACCGAATGACACAACATCGCTATGCGAGAATCATTTAAACAACATCTACATTGATTCGCAGAACCATCTCTGGTGTGTTTCTTACAATTGCCTGTATTTATATCATCCTGATGGAGAATGGTTCGAGCATTTTTATATGGATGGATATAATCTGGAGGAAGTTGCAGGTGAAGAAAATAACCAACTAATCCTGGCATGCTCAGTTAAAGGATTGTGTAAATTCGACAAAAAAAGCAGGAAAATATCATCATTTGACCATGAAGAATTTGGCTGCGGGCGGTGTTATAATTATCTGCAAGACAGGCATGGGGAGGAATGGATGACCATAAAACAAGGTTTGGTGAGGTTTGACCAGAAAACAAAGCAATACCGGCCTGTTTATCATACTGGCGGGCGTTTGCTTGAACTGCCGAACGGCAATATTCTCTGCGGAACCTATGGCGAGGGGCTATTGCTGATAGACCGGGTAACCAACGGGGTCAAACAGTTTTTGCCCGTTAAGAATAATGTTTGCTCACTTCTCGGCGACATTGTTTACTGCCTGTACCAATTAAACGATAGTATCGTACTTGTGGGAAATGACGGGGGGATTTCTGTTTTTAACTGGAAAACACAAACATTCCGGCGCATTGTTCATGAAGAGACAAATCCTTTAAGCCTTTCTGGCGGTAACACTGCTGTCAGGAGTTTTTTCCTGGACAGGGAAGGAATCCTATGGATCGGAAAGCAGCAACTGGAGCGGTACGACTTCAGTAATTTCACGATCAAAACTTACCCGGCCAACGGCAGGGAGCATGTAACAAAGCCGTTCAATGGATTGCTCTGTTTTTTCCCTTGCCCAGACGGAAGATTTTTGCTGGGCGCTGACCGCGGAATGAGCATTTATGATCCCAAGACCGGGAAGCTCTGTAAAGTTGAAGCAAATGAATTCAGGCAGGGTACAAAAGAAACCTTTAAGCTGGTTGATTGTTTCCAGGCCGATATGTATGGAAATACATGGTGTTTTTCATCGCCCAACTTCTACTCGTTCCGTATAAAAAACAAAGAGGCCATTGATATACACGAGCATCATTTTCCGTTTAGCATACACCTTGGCGGCATGATGCTGGACAAAAAGGGCTGCATGTATGCGGGCACATGGGGCAAAGGTTTGATAAAATTTGATTCGGCCTGTAGTTCATACAAGGTTTTTGATACTTCAGATGGGTCACCGGCAAGGCTCACCAATATGAAGATAAGGGCGCTCTGCGCGGCAAGTGATGGCAGCGTATGGGTGGGTACTCAAAAAGGAATAAATAAAATAGAAAAGGATGGTAAAACAGTTAAGCAATATAGCCAGCACAGGGATCATTACGGATCAATAACCGATTGGATACTCTCCGACATCAAAGAAGACAGTCATGGTATTATTTGGTTTTCAACGCTGTCGCACGGAATTGGGAGAATTGATCCGACTAACGACTCCGTTACTTTTTTGAGTGTTGAACAAGGGCTTCCAACCTGCCAGTTTTTTACAATCTGCATGGATGCTTACGGCTATCTGTGGGCTAAATCAAAAATGGGAATACTAAGAATCAATACGGCAACATTCCAGAGCCAGTTGTATGCAGAAAATGAGGGGTTTCCCGATCCTGATAATATTATTGATATGAAGTACAGCAGTTACAACAAGAAACTATATATACTTACAGCCTACGCCATATATGAAATAGACCCGCAAATCATAAGTACAAAATCCAGGATACCAGAAACAGTAATCACCGGGTTCAGGGTTTCTGAAAAAGAAAAAAAACTACCGGCGACAGGCATTGTAACCCTTGACTACAAAGACAATTTTATCAATATAGAATTCGCAGCACTCTTATTTCACAGCAACGAGCTTATCAAATACGCCTACAAAATGGAAGGCGTGGACAAAGACTGGGTGTATTGCAACTATAAAAGGAATGCAGCATACACCGGCCTGCCGCCTGGCCATTACACCTTCAATGTTAAGGCACAAAGTCCAGGTGGCGTATGGAACAATATCCCGACACAACTGTCAATAGTTATAAGACCTCCGTTATGGCAAACATGGTGGTTCTACCTGCTCGAAGCTGTTGCGGGCATTACAGTGTCTTTTTGGGCGATACGTTTTTATACAAACATAAAACTGGCAAAGCAAAGAGGTGAACTCGAAAAACTTCAGGCAGTCTCAAACGAGCGGTCGCGTATTGCCTCTGAGATGCACGATGAACTGGGTTCTGGTCTTACTTCAATAAGAATGTTAAGTGAAATTGCTGGCGGGAAAATAAATCACGACCTCATTCCAAAATCTGAAATTGAGAAAATTGAACGGTCTGCCAGCAATCTGTCGGAAAACCTGAGAGAAATTATCTGGACCATGAATACCAAGTTTGATAAACTGGATGATTTCATTATTTATGTCAGAACCTATGCAGTTGAATATTTTGAGGACAGCCCGATAAAATTTCAATTTAACCGACCTCAAATTATTCCTGAGATAACTCTTAATGGCGAGTTAAGACGCAATCTTTTTCTATGTATCAAGGAAGCCATGAATAATATATTGAAACATTCGCAAGCTACTGAAGCATCACTCACCTTTGTTATTACCGGCAATAGCCTTGTTATCGAAATAAGGGATAATGGTATTGGTATAAACCTGGCACAAACCGGTAAATTGGGGAATGGGCTTAATACCATGAAAGACCGGTTGAAAAAATTTGGAAGTGACCTGGAAATTGAAGTAAACGGGGGTACAAAGTTGGTGTTTAAAATAGATATCTGATATCCAGCGTAGTGCCTGAATTCTAACCTAAATTAATTTTTGTCCTAGACGAAGGTAAGGAAATATTTTTTAGGTATAGGATTTTCAGCGGCTACAATTAGTAATCGCCACGCTGATTTTATATGTAAATAAATGGTTAACTTTAAACGTTTTTCCGCCGTTGTTGGCGTCCCCGCCAACAACTTTGCTTTAGGATTCGTACTTTTTCCGTCCCAAGCCCGGGTCTCTCTGAAGCAGAGCCTGTGCGGTAGCAGGGGACCCTGCGGTAACCGGAGCGATGAAACCAATAAATGTGTATAGCAATCTTTCATCAAAATAAGAGCCTACTCAAAATTAAATATTTTTATCCTGAATTCTTAATAAATATTAAAAAGTAGAGACGCAATATTTTGCCTCCCCACAAACCATGGAAAAACACACCATATATTGCACCTGCGGAGCATCCCATAAAAATTCCATTGTTCGCTAATGTTCCGCAACGTGGGTATCACCAGGCAAATCAGACTATCATCGCCTTACAACCCATAAAAATTCCCCTTAATAACATCAAAAACACATAACAAAAAACCGTAATTCCGGGACTTCATCCCCACCCACCCAACTCATCATATATACCACCCTGAAAACCAATCACCTAACCCCCAAAAAAAATCTATGATAGACCGCTGGCTGTCTATCATACTACCAAAAACGCATTATCATAGAAAGTTCTTTTGCAAAAATCACTCGTCCGCCATAGCTTTGTGCCAGGATTAGTGCGTTTGGTAGCGAAGGAGGAAAAAATCCATCTGACCTTTTCTTACCCGCCGCTTTCAACTGCCATAGCTTTTTAGCGAAGGCATGTAGCTTTTTAGCGAAGGAGGGATGCCAAAAACCATCGAATAGTGCCCTTTGTGTTAGCATTGTGCCCCTTGTGGTTAAATCTATCACAAACCAAACATTTCCAATACCTCCCTCTCCATGGTGAGGGCCGGGGTGAGGCCAAACATTCACGGCGATTTAGGCAAGTGAAAATGGAAAAAATCTCCCTCTCCACCTGTGGAGAGGGCCGGGGTGAGGCCAAACATTCTCGACGATTTAGGCAAGTGAAAATGAATATTATAAAAAATATTAATCTGATCATGTGATAAAAACGTGATATTTTTGTGATATTTTTCCGATATAACTCATTGACAATCAGCAAAAATAGCCAATAATTTTTTTCGGCCAAAGAGTGTGATATTTTCTATGAACCTTAAAGAAGGCTAAACTACCTTGCAGCAATAAGTATAAAAATTAAAATGTGAAAACCCGTTTTAGCACACACCAATACGGAATAATAGGCCACCCCCTCACCCATTCATTCTCCCCTGCATATTTCAAAAAGAAATTTGCGGAACAGCACATAGATGCCGTTTACGAAGCATTCCCCATAGCCACAATTAATGAATTTTCCGCATTACTCGCCACTCACCCAGCTTTACAAGGATTAAGCGTTACCATACCCTATAAAGAAACAATAATACCCCACCTTCACGAAGTTGATCCCACCGCCGCCGAAATAGGCGCCGTCAACTGTATCACCATAAAAAACGGCATCAGTAAAGGATACAATACTGATGTCATTGGCTTTGAGCAAAGCCTCATCCCGTTATTACATCCTCAGCATACACAAGCATTAATATTAGGCAGCGGGGGGGCGGCAAAAGCAGTAGCATGGGTATTTAAGAAATTAAGTATCACATATAAAAAAGTATCCCGCGGCAAGCAGCCCGGTAACCTCACCCATGGAAGTCTATCCCGATTTTTCATCGGGAAGTTGCAAATGTGCGTGGGCAAAGGGGGTAAGGGGGATATCAATAGGTAGTGTTAAGTCAATCAAAAAATGTCTGATTCCCATTCCAATATAAGCTTGATTATCAGTTTTGCACACTTTTGGGTTTTGACTTTTACCTTTTGACTTTACAGTAGTGTGCTATTCACAAATTTATCCCTTGCGCAGTATACAAACAGTAGCCCCGATGGGGCATACCAGTATCTATAGCGAATAAATTTATGCGAAGATTGCATATACACCACTTCCAATTATTTGATAATCAACAGGTTGCAACTGGTGTATTTTCACTTTGTTGCTGAACACCAGCGCGGGGAATTTGAAATACACCTTACCTGAGCCTGTCAGCAGACTTTACTAATTTTTCGTCCCTCCGTATGCCTATGATAGCAAGAATAAGAAAAACCAATGCTATTACCGGTAACACTGCGCCTATCCAGTAGCTGCCATTAGTTGGCGGAGGCGCGATCTTAGCCAGGCCACTTACCCGCCATAGTAGCAGGGCTATGAACAGTATAATGCCCAATATACTGAACCACGACATTTTCACCTGCCGCTTCCGGTTATTGAAAAAGAATATAGTAACTAATGGCAACAGCGTTATTACCAATGCGATCAGCAAAGATGGAAAATTGTCGTTCACACGCAATTGCTGAACAGTGTCAGCACCCGTTGCCAATGTATGATAAGTATAAAAGCCAAAATAAAACACCCCTGCATTCAGCAGCGCGGCGAGGAAAAGCCAGAGAGATTGTTTGCGTTGTATCATTTGTGATTAGCTGATTTGATAATTAGCTGATTAGCTAATAGGATTAACAATATTATTTTTTCGAGCTTGAAATTATTTTATTAAGCACTCTGCAAATTGCCTGAACTTGCTCAATCAAATCCTGGCAATCCGGTAGTTTTTCAGATTTGTTACAAACTTCTAAATAAAATTCTACTTCATCAGCTTCTTTTGCTGCTATTTTCATCTTATGAATAAAGTCAGCCTTACTTTCTGCATTTTGCGCCTCTTTTACATTTGCGCCTATTGATAATGAGGCTCCTAATATTTGATTGGATAAAGACCATTTTCTAAGCTCATCCAAACGGTCACAAAACGCAACAATTGATATGGCAAAATCAAAAGTTAGCTGAACAATTAAATTACCTTTCTTAAGATCCTCATTCATAAATTAAGTGATCAGGCATTCTAAACCTAATTCGATTTTTTACAACCAACCAATCAGCACATCAGCTAATTTGCTAATCAGCCAATCAGCTCTTTACCAAAATACGGTACAAGTACCCCTGGTATTTTTATTCCTTCAGGTGTTTGATTGTTTTCGAGTAAAGACGCCATGATCCTGGGTAAAGCCAATGAACTGCCATTCAGTGAATGTACCAATTGTGTTTTCCCGCTGCCGTCCTTATACCTGATCTTCATCCTGTTGGTTTGGAACGTTTCAAAATTAGATACCGAGCTTACCTCCAGCCAGCGCTCCTGCCCGGCGCTATATACCTCAAAATCATAAGTCAGCGCAGAGGCGAAGGTCATATCCCCGCCACACAATCTCAGTATCCGGTAAGGCAAGCCCAGCGCCTTCAGCAACCGCTCTACATGGGCCAGCATTTCTTCCAGTGCATTATAACTGGCAGCCGGGTTTACTAACTGCACAATTTCCACCTTATCAAACTGGTGAACCCTGTTCAGCCCCCTTACATCCTTGCCATAAGAACCCGCTTCCCTTCGGAAGCATGGCGAATAAGCGGTCATTTTTACAGGTAATTCATTTTCCTGGATTATGGTATCCCTGTACACATTGGTTACCGGCACCTCGGCAGTGGGTATCAGGTATAGGTTATCTTCAGTTACATGATACATCTGCCCTTCCTTATCCGGCAGTGAACCAGTGCCATATGCACTGGTCTCATTCACCATAAAGGGCGGGCAATATTCTTTATATCCTGCGTCTATATTATAATTCAGAAAGTAGTTGATCAGCGCCCGCTGCAGCCTCGCACCCTGCCCCATAAATACCGGGAAGCCTGCGCCCGTTATTTTATTGCCCAGTTCAAAATCCACCAGGCCATACTTTGCGGTCAGTCCCCAATGCGGCAGTTTTTGCGCGCTGAGATCGGGAAACTCACCACCTTCGCGTACTACTTCATTATCATCAGGTGTTTTGCCCGTAGGCACACTGCTATGCGGCAGGTTAGGCAGGCGCACCATCATATCCTGCAGCTCTGTTTCCAGGTCGCTGAGTTTCTGGGCTATATGTTTTACCTGCTCTTTATGCAGGCCTACTTTTTCTTTCAGCAGTTCAGCCTCCTCTTTTTCACCCTTAGCCATATGCTGGCCTATACTTTTGGACGCACTGTTCACAATTGCAGCAAGGTTATCATTCTCCACCTGTAGCTGGCGGCGGCGTTCATCAGCCTCTATAATTTTATCTACCAGTTCCGGTTCCTTAAAATTTTTCTTCTTAAGACCTTGTAATATCAGCTCTTTATTCGTCCTGAATAGTTGTATCGGCAACATAATTAATAAATATAATTGGAGACAAAGATAATGGTAATGGGTTAATTCAATAAGAATAAAGCGAATAGGCAATTACTATTCATTGTAAACAAATGACAATTGAATGAAATGGCACATCCCCATAAAAAAATGTATGTACATTCGTAATTACTTTTCTTATTTTTGTGTTATGAACGGTTCCACATATCATACAAGCATTATAAAAGTTGGCAACTCCAAAGGCATTCGTATTCCTAAAGATTATCTCAAATCGTTAGGTAAAGAAGTTGTGCTGGAAAAAACAAAGGAAGGTTTGCTGATACGCCCTGCTCACCAGGTTGTGCCTTTGAAAGAATGGGATAAACTTTTCGCCGCCGCAGATGCTGCTCCTGAAAAAGAATTTAATGATTGGGACATAACACTTGGTGATGGCCTTGAATAAACACTATAAGAAATGGGATATTGTATTGGTAAGCCTTGATCCGGTAAAAGGAAAGGAAATAAGCAAGACACGCCCCTGCCTGATCATTTCCCCCAATGCAATGAACAAACACCTGAATACAGTGATAGTTGCGCCAGTTACTTCATCCGAAAAAAATTATCCATCAAGATTAAGAACCAATTTTAAAGGCAGGCCGGGAGAAATTTGTTTTGACCATATTAAGAGCATAGATAAAGAACGCATTATACAACAACAGGGAACTTTGGAAAATAGCCTGAGAAGACCTGCAAACGAATTATTAAGAGAAATGTTTAGTGAGGAATAACTCTTTATTTCTTACCTTAAACACTGCATCATACTTTCCCAAAGCCTTGCGGCAGAATTCTTCCAATCGAATTTTTTGATCTGTTGCCGCGCGTTGGCAATTAATTTGTTGCGTAGCGCCTCATCTTTATACAGCATGTGCATTTTATCAGCTATATCCTGCGGATCAGTGGGGTCAACGAGGAGAGCTGCATCCCCGGCTACTTCGGGCATAGAAGAGGTATTACTTACTATTGCCGGGACATCGCATTGCAAAGCCTCCAGTATAGGTATCCCAAACCCCTCAAAGAGCGATGCATATACGAGTGCATATGCGCCGCCTATCACCTTCGAAAGCTCATCTACATTCATATATCCTACCCATTTCACATCTTCGCCAAAAGGCATTTCAGCGCGCATTTGTTCTACTTCTTCATACTTCCAGGCCGGCCGGCCGGCTATCACCAGTTTCATATTCGTTCGCTGCCTCCGTTTGAAGATCACGAAGGCTTTGAGCAGGTTCACAATGTTCTTCCGTGGGTGCAGGGCGCCGGCAAATACAAAGTATTCGCAGCCATCGGCATATTTTTCCTTCACAGCATCGCGTTCTTCCAGGGTAAGTGGCCTGTATTCATCATGCGCCCCGTTATATACCACATCTATTTTATCAGCGGATATACCATATCGCTTACTGATGTCGGACTTTGAGAAGGCCGAAACCGTGGCGATCCTTTTGGCCTTGCGTGCAAATAATGGCGAATAGTGCCGCCAGTAAAGCCGCTGGCTGAGTACAAAATGCTCCGGGTAATGCTCAAAAGCCAGGTCGTGGATCACCAAGCACGAAGGCA
>Ga0302185_10003006_pt1 | contig 10617 bp, 9 predicted proteins | sample II_Bog_E1_1_FD_200231 | JGI IMG/M metagenome (GOLD analysis project Ga0302185, IMG submission 200231) | Peat permafrost microbial communities from Stordalen Mire near Abisko, Sweden - II_Bog_E1_2 | ecosystem: Environmental > Terrestrial > Soil > Wetlands > Peat | place: Sweden: Abisko, Stordalen... | reverse complement strand
CGTGTTACTTAGGCAATAACAAAGAAGAGGGTTTGAAGTTTGGCACACGGGCCGGTAAGCTGTTGCAACACAGAGGGCCGGACGACAGCGGTATTTATAATGATGAGCATGTAACACTACTGCACCGCAGGCTATCTATCCTCGAACTATCAGCATTGGGCCATCAGCCTATGGACTCGTCGTGCGGGAGGTATTGCATTATTTTTAACGGGGAGATATACAACCATCTTGATCTGCGGAAGCAATTTCTTTCCGGTCACACATTCAAAGGGCACTCAGATACTGAGACTATCATAGAGCTTTTCAGGGTGCAGAAGGAAAAGATGCTGAAGGAGATGGTAGGGATGTGGGCACTGATGATATGGGACAGGGAGGAACAAAAGATATTCATCAGCAGGGACCGCTATGGGCAAAAGCCGATATACATAAGGCGCATAGACAAATCGTGGCAGATAGCGAGCGAGTGTAAACCACTACTCAAGGATAATGAACAGGCAGCATTTGACCCGACCGAAATGGTGGAGTTCCTGGCTTTGGGCAATTACGGGCATTTAGGAAAGCATACTTTTTTCAGGGACATTCAGCATTTCCCGCAAGGGTGCTATGCATGGCTGGGTGGCAATGATGAAACCATTGATAGTAGAAAGTACTGGGAGTTACCGGATGTAAAGGCAAAGGATAAAGTACCCTTTGATAAAAATGTAGAGAAGGGTTTGCACGACCGGATCGTGGAGGGAGTGCTTTCGCAGACACTGGCAGATGTGCCGATAGGTATTACCTTGTCTGGAGGAATAGACTCGTCTATAATAGCCGGGATTTTGTCTACCTACTACGATAAGGAGATACACATCTTTACGGCACAATCGCCCAATAGCAAGTTTGATGAGACGAAGTATGTGGATGCTGTGATTGCCAAATTTGGTAAGCGCAACTTTATAGTGCATAATAAAAACCTGAACGAGCTGTCTATACAAAAGGACCTGGGTAAGTACATCAATATACAGGAAGAGCCTTTTGGTGACCCATCTATAATGGCGCATGGCTTCCTGATGAATATGGCAGCAGAAGCGGGTATAAAGGTGGTGCTGAACGGGCAGGGTGCAGATGAACTCTTCTTTGGGTATAACAATATGGCGCAGGCGATATTGCTGCAGCAATTCAAGTCGCTGCAAATGGGGAAATTTTATGACAACCTGAATGCAATGAAGCTGGGCAAAATGTATATGCTGCGCACATTACTGAAATCGCTGTCGCCGGGGACGGAGACAAAATTAAGAGAGCGCTCGAGGATAAGCAGGCGTGATATAATAGACCCGAAAATGCTGAGTGGTGTGGATAATAGCCTGGTGGCGCTTTCGGACTCTGATACCTTTTATGATGTGTGGCGGGAGTCTATATATGGAGTACATCTGCCGCACCTGGTGCATTATGATGACAGAAATGGTATGGCTTGCAGCATAGAAGGGCGGATGCCATTCCTGGACCATAGAATAGCTGAATATGTGGCTACCATAAGGCCGGAGGACTTTTTAAAGCATGGGTTGAGGAAGTATATTTTGCGGGAATCGTGCAAACAGTACTTGCCGGAGCTGATATATAACCGTACTGATAAAATAGGGTTCTTCACACCGCTGATAGATGCGCTGACTCGGGATGAACAATGGGTTGTGACACAAATGCAAAGGAGGCAAATACTAAAAGCAGAGACAGAAAAAGCACTGATCGCTAAACTAAGTTCGAAAACATTGACCATTCCTGAGGCATTGCAGATATGGCGTAATATTTCGGTGAATATATGGATGGATGAGTTTAATGTAGCGGTTTAACCAATCCGGTTAGTTTATCTTCTTCGTTTCTACATAATCAAATTTCAGTGCTGCGGAATCATGGAAAATGCGGGGGATATCTATGACCACATTGTTGCCGATCTCGAATGATTTCTCAACGATCATTTTATCAATGTTTATGGTGTTGCCGGGCTTCATTTCTGAGGCGTTCATGTACAGCACAAGCGGGAGGTGGCTTTTTTTGAGGCTGTAATTATTTTTCTTGTTGCGGGGATACAGCTCGGCATAGAAAAAGATGAGTTTCCTGTTTTCATCGATGGTGCCGAGGTATGACGGTCCAAAGCCAATACACTTGTTAAACACGTTATATTTCAGGGAGAAGTAAATGATAACAGAATCCTTTGGGTATGTGCCTAGTTTGAGCAGGTATAGCCTTTGCGAATATCCTTTGAACGGCTTGTAATGCAGGATGTTCTTGTCATTTTTTGCATTTACTTCGGAGTAGTCAATTACGTAATAGCCTTCATAGGGCTTTTCTTCAAAAGTGGTTTGGTAGATGGTAACGGAATCTATGCGCAGGGGCTTGTTTAAAATAAGGGGCAGGGCCTGGTAAAAAGAGCTTGTAGTGAAATTGCTTGTACTGAACACGATATTGCGGGGTGAGCAGCCATAAAGGCTGACCAACGCTATTATGCAAAGCAATATTTTATTTAAAAGTGACATTATTAAAGTTGTTGTAGACGCCGCCGATAAAAAAGTGTTGGTTGTCATTATTAGGGTGCAATGAAAACCCGCCCTTAATATGAATGATGTCCTGTAAGCTGTAGTATATTTCTTTTTGCTTGCGGGTAGATATATCTTTCAGAGAGCCCATAGCGCCTATGTCTATGCCATAACCACGGATGGGAAACACTTTGAGGTCAAACATGGAGGTGTTATAGTTGGTCGGCTTTGGGCCATGTGAGCCTTCATCATATTGGAGGTTGTAGTTAGGGATGTAGATACCAAGCATGTTGCAAGCTTCAAACAGCAAGGGGCTATAGCCGGTAAACTGATCGAAGCTGAACTCTACGCTATTGTAGGTTTCTTTATAATCGCTTTTGTTGTGCACGAATACCGCGAAGCCGCCGGTCCAGTAGCGGTCGAGGTTATCGGCAATGGGGATGCGGTAGAATGGGGCACCGCCATCGTTGTAATAATTGACGGTGACCTGTGGGGACGATAATGTTATAGCGCCATTGACCTGGTTGCGGCCGTGATTGTTGAGTATGAAATTACTGGTGAGCAGGGCCGCATAATCTTTATTGAGCATCACGTTGTAATAAGAAGAATTATCGAGTGTGCGGAAGAATTTGAAATATGGCAGGTCGTTATAACCGCCGCCGAAAGAAAAAGAATTGACGAGGTCTATCTGGAGGTCAGAGACGAGGGGGTTGAGGTTGGCACCGATGGATTTTGTATAGAATGACAATGAGGGACCGTAATTAAGAATGAAGTGGCCTTTGTAAACGCCATTGGCACAAAAGCCGCAAAATATTTTGAGGCCGGGAAATGCAGTGCTGCCGCGGCTGTAGTTTAATGTGTAATTGCAGCCAAAATTAAAGTTGCCATTGTATACCCACCCCTGCTGGCAAAAGCCAGCAATAGCCTTGCATAATAACAGCAGCAGCAGTAGGATGCGTTTCATTATTAAAAATACTGATTTTCCTGATGCCCTCAAAATGCAACAGGTAAGTTCAGCCATCTGAACATTTATTCGTTTTCCTTAACTCACGGTTTCATATAGACATATGCACTGAGCTGTGCAAGTATACCGATGATGTAGCCCAGCCAGATATCGCCGCGCTGGTGGGCGCCAAGGATCATGCGGGCCGTGCCCATGATGCCGGCTATAATGATGGCAGAGAGGAGTGGTACAGCCATGTTTGCCGGGCTGATGATCATCATGACTATGATGATGCCTATCATACCGCCCGCTGCTGCGGTGTGCATGCTGATCTTGGTAAAGATATTGACCATGAAGAGGGCGATGACGCCCCAAAGGTTGCCAAGGAATAATACTTTATAAATAAGCGGTGGCACAGGGCCAGGATTGGGATTGAGTACCGTGGCTATGCCCATGCTGTTAAATACATGGCTCAACCAGAAGTAGAAGATCATGATGGTCATAAGCGGTATGGTGCGCTCCCTGGCCGTAGGCATGTGGAAACTGCCGATGAAGCCCAGGGGCTTCATAAGAAGTATGCTGAACAACGGGAAGAATACGCCTGTTATGCCAATGGATATAAACCAGAGCCCGAGCGTCTTTGGTGGAACACCCATAAAATCGGCAGGGGAGAGTTTGTATAATGCAAATGCCATGACGAGCGGGAAAAACACCGGATGACAGATATAGGATATGATGTGCGCCAGTACCTGCAGGGGTTTGGGCTGCGGGTTTGGAATAGGTGATTCAGTATTTGATTGTTGCTCGCTCACTTTTTTTATTTACTTAATCTAATATTGGTGATAACCACTTTGTCATTTCTTCGATGCTCATACCCTTGCGCTTTGCGTAATCCTCCAATTGATCTTTCTCAATGTGGCCGATGCCGAAATAGTGGCTGTCTGGGTGGCTGAAATACCAACCGCAAACGGAGGCGCCGGGATACATGGCGAGGGATTCGGTGAGCTGTATGCCTGCATTTTCGGTGGCATTGAGCAGATCGAATAATTTATACTTTTCGGTATGGTCGGGACAGGCAGGGTAGCCGGGTGCAGGGCGGATGCCGCGATAGTCTTCTTTTATAAGGTCGGGTATTGCAATGTTCTCGTCTTTTGCATAGCCCCAGAATTCTGTTCTTACGCGCTTGTGCAGCACCTCGGCAAACGCCTCTGCAAGGCGATCCGCAAGGGCCTGGAGCATGATCTTGTTATAGTCGTCGTGGTCGTCAATGAATTTTTGCAGGTGAGTTTCGATGCCGTGTATGCTTACGGCAAATGCGCCCATGTAATCTTTGATCTCATTTTCGCCGCCAAAAGTATAGGGCTTAATAAAATCAGAGAGTGAGAAACTGGGTTGGTTTGCGGCTTTCTTGATTTGCTGGCGCAAGGACTCGAGATGTGCGAGGTCATTGCCTTGCTCATCTTTTAATACAATAGTATCGGGTGCTATTTTACGGGCCTCCCAGAAACCAAGTACGCCTTTTGCAGTGAGCCATTTTTCGTTGACCACTTTATCAAGCAGGGCGTTGGCATCATTATACAATTTTGTTGCTTCTACGCCTACATTTGGATCCTTTAATATCTCGGGAAACTTGCCTTTCATTTCCCATGCGATAAAGAATGGTCCCCAATCTATATAGCGGCGAATCTCGGAGAGATCATAGCCTGTGAATGTCTTTGTGCCGAGGAGTGAAGGAGTTGGCGGTACGTATGTGGCCCAATCGATCTTTGCTGCATTGTCCTGCGCCTGGGCGAAGTTTATGTATTGCTTGGTGGTTTTCTTGTTCTCGAAATCATGCTGCAGCTGCTTGTACTCTCTGTTAATATTTTCGAGAAATTGTTCTTTCTGGTCTTTATTGAGCAGGTTGCCGGCTGTGGTAACACTGCGGCTGGCATCGAGCACATAGACCACACCATTGTCGTATTGCGGTGCGATCTTTACGGCAGTGTGCATGCGGCTGGTAGTGGCACCACCAATAAGGAGGGGCTGCGTCATGCCGCGACGCTTCATTTCTTTGGCCACATGTACCATCTCATCGAGCGATGGGGTAATAAGGCCGCTAAGGCCGATCATGGCTACGTTTTCCTTTTGTGCGGTGTCGAGTATTTTATCGGCATGCACCATTACACCGAGGTCTATGACGTCATAACCATTGCAGCCCAGTACCACACCTACGATGTTCTTGCCAATGTCGTGCACATCACCTTTTACGGTGGCCATAAGTATTTTGGCGGCACCTGCGGTTTCTTCATTTATAGTACCTGCGCTGATGTGTGCGAGGCGGCGCTCCTCTTTCTCGGCTTCGATAAAGGGGAAAAGATAGGCCACACTTTTTTTCATAACGCGGGCACTTTTCACCACTTGTGGCAAGAACATTTTACCACTGCCAAACAGATCACCCACAACGTTCATGCCATCCATAAGGGGGCCTTCGATCACATCAAGTGGTTTGGGATATTTTACTCTTGCCTCTTCGGTGTCGGCATCTATAAAGTCGGTAATCCCGTTTACCAGTGCATGTTTCAGGCGTTCTTCCACCGTATTGCTGCGCCAGAGGTCATCTTTCTTTTCCTGCTTGTCTTTGGCTTTTACCGTATCGGCAAAGGTGACAAGACGCTCGGTAGCATCCGGGTTGCGGTTGAGTATTACGTCTTCGCAAAGCTCGCGGAGCTTTGGTTCTATCTCGTCATACACCACAAGGGCACCGGCGTTAACAATACCCATATCCATGCCTGCTTTGATGGCATGATACAGGAAGACGCTGTGCATTGCCTCACGCACAACATCATTGCCCCGGAACGAAAATGAAATATTACTTACGCCACCACTCACTTTTGTAAGCGGCATTTTTTGTTTTATGATTCGGGTAGCCTCGATAAAGTCGACGCCATAATTGTTATGTTCTTCTATTCCGGTAGCTATGGCGAATATGTTGGGGTCGAAGATGATATCCTCTGGATGAAAACCAATCTGCTCAGTAAGTATTTTATAGGCACGTTCTGAAATGTCTACCTTTTTTTGGAGGGTATCTGCCTGGCCGGTCTCATCGAAAGCCATAACGATTACGGATGCTCCATAGCTGCGGCATATCTCCGCCTGCTCTATAAACTTTTCTACCCCTTCCTTCATGGAGATGGAGTTTACGATGCATTTGCCCTGTATGCATTTAAGCCCGGCCTCTATGATGGCAAACTTAGACGAGTCGAGCATGATTGGTATGCGTGCAATGTCCGGTTCAGCCTGGAGGAGGTTGACAAAAGTGGTCATTGCCTGCACACCATCAAGGAGGGCATCATCCATATTGATATCAAGCACCTGTGCACCACTTTCTACCTGCTGGCGGGCTACGGAGAGGGCTTCTTCATACTTATTCTCCCTGATGAGGCGGGCGAATTTTTTAGAGCCGGTAACGTTAGTACGCTCACCTACGTTAAGAAAATTCGTTTCCGGGCGCACTATCAATGGCTCCAGCCCACTCAACCGTAAAAAAGGTCTTATTTCAGACATTATTATTATTTATAAAAACGCTGCAAAGGTAGTTGTTTTAGGGCTATTAGTGGAACGGTTAACTTGTTAAATGGGTAAAAGGTCAACCGGGTAAATAGCTAAAAGGCCAACGCCATTGAGGTATAGCCGATATTAAAAAAATAGCCCCTGTGAAGAGGCTATAGGCATATCGAGTTGGAAGTACGTTAAATAGCGAAGAAGCGAATGCCAAAGCTAATGGGGTGCTGGTTCATATCTGTGGCAGTAGTAAACATATTGGTGAGCTGGTAGCTGCCATAGAAGCGGATGCCGGTTGAGATACCAATTTCACCCGTAAGACAACTGTTGAAATTTGAAAAGCCAAAGGCATCATGCACTTTTACTTTGTGCGACCCGATTTCCTGCTTTGTCCAGGTGGCAACGCTATAACCTCCGGTGATACCCACTCCATAAACAAGCCATTTATCCTTATGAAGCCTTGTTTTGAAGGTGATCATTAATGGTACATTCAGATAGTCGAAAGCGAGCTTATCTTTTTTAAATGAGGCAGCGGTTTCTGTTACAGTATTAGGATTGCGGGTGTAGGTAATGGGGTTTTCGTACCTGAAGTTATAAAGCTGCAAGCCCAGGCCCGTGGAAATGTTGATCCTCTGGTTTTTTCTTTTCAGGGCATAAAGCGTTTCCATGAAAGGGTAGATGTTTACATTTATTGACTTGCCCTGGCGCAGATCGTAAAGGCTTGAATTTTGCTTGTTGGCAGGTACATTCATGAAGGCCTTTGCCGCAGCGGAATTGTAATTGGTATTGTCGGCTATGGTATTTATGCCAAGATCAAGTATGCCCCAGTGGGTGTCGAAGTCGCCTTCTTTTTTGTCTTTATCATTGTTGGTATTTTCGCCGGGGGGATCTGTAATTATACCTGTATAAATAAATATCGTCCCGTTGAATCCTTGTAGTTTTTTGCCCCCGTGCCTGCCGCCGTAGGGGTGAAAGTGAATGGTTACACTTTCTGTGCTGTCGATGACCATTTCCGGAGTGGTGGCGTAAGTGGGGTCTGAAGACTCATAGGGCGCACCTTTCTTTGAATTTAAGTGTTGCCACACGGGAATAAACATTTTGCCGGTCACCACGTATCCTAATGAGTCTTTAAAGACCATTGCGATCTTTTTGATTTGTGTGTCAGCGCCAATTCTGTAAAAGTTGCGCAGATTTGGGATGGTGTATACATAATCATTACTGTCAATGCGCGTCATAGCGTAATGCAAATCTTTTGCTTCCCAGTCATTTGTATGCAGCCATTCTCTATCATGATTTATTTTTAGGCCTCTCGATCCCAGTGTGATATTGGTGCCACCTTTATTCTTTTTTGTTGCGAGGCTGTCTTGTGCTTGTGCAGCCGCCACGGATAATAAAATAATTGCGAGCGCGATTATACTGATCTTGTTTTTCATAAATTTTATTTAAAGGGAGATGCGTATGTTGTTGTTTATGTTTAAGGTTATTGCATTTTGACCTAGTTCCTCTTTTACCTTGCTGACCCCACGGGTAGCTCCTGACGTAATGTGCGCTATGGTTTTTAACTGGCGTTTATTTGCTTCGTCAATAGGCAGCCGGTCAATAAAAGATCTTTTAGCAGGTCTATCCGAAGCAGATATTTGGTAAGCAGGAATAGAAGCTATCGAGGGAACAGTCGGAGTGATTTCCGCGGGTAAAGGATTTGTGTGTGTAGTTGATAAAGAGCTTATTTCTGTATTGGTATTTGTAATCGTGGTTGTATTATTTGCTACTGCACCATCTTCCTGTTTCGTAGCGATAGACTGTTTATTATGTTTTGCTACGGCATGGGGAGCTTGGTGTATTATGGCCCGACCCAAGTTAGTTGGTTGTACGGGAGCTATAGCAATATTTTGTGGCTCTTGTTGTGGCTTTGGGTTGTGTAACTGTGTGTCGTTTTTAGATGTGGGTAAAGAAGTCTTTCCTCCGCCTACGTTTGCCATTTCTACTGCGTTCTTATTCATTTCCCTGTATGTAAAGAACGATATGCACATGAGCGCTGCGATGCCGGCCGCTATGGCATATTTACGCCAATGCGGGAGAATGATGGTGCGTTTGGTTTCTTTCTTAAGCAGCGCTTCTTTTTCTGGATAAATGATATTTTCATCAGGAGATAAACGGGTAAGGTCATAAGCGGTCATTTCAGCCTTCAGTTCGGGATGGGCATCAAGAAATGCCATCAACTCCTGCTCTTCGGCCGGTTGTAGCTCGCCATCGGCGTGCAGTATCATATATTCCTCGTAATTCTCCAGGCTGATCATAACTATATAATATTTTCCACACTTACCAGGTACTCTTTCAATATTTTTCTTGCCCTGTGCAGGTATACTTTTACCTGTGTTTCCGTAAGGCCTGTTATTTGCGCTATCTCCTCATAGCGGTAACCTTCATAATCTTTCAGCAGCACCAAAGCCCTTGCCTGTTCATCCAGTTGCGCCAGTGCCCTGTCTAATACTTTTTTTAGATCAGGATTAGCGGGAGTGTAAATGTCTTCCGGAGGAGCTGCAAAAGTTACCTTTACCTGTTTGCGGTAGTTATCTATCGATTTCCGGTAGGCTACCTGGAAAAGGAAAGCTTTTGCTTTACCTGCATTCACCTCGTCTCTTTTTTGCCAAAGAACTTCAAAACTGCTTTGTACCACATCATGCGCATCAGATGCCTGTCCCGTACACTTGCAGGCAAACCTGAAAAGTGCATCAGCCCATTCCCGTACGCATGCATTGTACTCATTTGCCTCCATTCAGTAGTATGTCGGTTGAAAAAAGAAAAAGTTACAAGGGCTCAAAAAATAAAACCCACAGCAGTGCTGTGGGCAAAATTATTTAAACATGAAATATTTTATTATTTATCTGCAACTGCATTGATAATATCCATTGTTACGGAACTGGCATCTTTCACATGACCTGTTTTTATTTTAAAATCAATACTGGAGCCGGGTTTCACTACATCATCCAGTATTTCCTTTTCTTTTTCTATCACAGCGCCATCTTTGTCGTGAAATGATATTTGCACCTGTATGTTCTTATATGTCACTAGTGTGGCCTTATTAGCTACTTCACCCTCTACTACCGTCTGGTTCAAAAGATTACCATGGTGCGACCCCGTTATTTTAAGGAACTTCAGCGGGCTGTCACGTTCTATTTCCTCCAGTGATGCTTTCTTTTCCTCATATTGGGCCGGTGGACGCTGATTGGTGCCTGAATTGCAGGCCAGGAAAACCAATTGAAATAATAAAATGGGCAGGATGCGGCTTGTTTTCATATTTGCTCAAAAGTAATAATAAAGTACAAAATAGCAATGCAATATTAACCGGTGATCGTTTGTGTTGCGGAAAACATAACAATGCGATCTTCAAAAAAAAGTAAAATAAAGTATGATAATTTTATTTTGTTTTCATAACTTGAACTGTAATTCATCATCATTAAAAAGAGAACACTTTATCCAATAACTAACAAACATTTAAATCATGGCAACTTCAAAGAAAAAAACTGCGAAGAAAGCTGCAAAAAAAGCAGCTCCTAAGAAAGCAGCTCCTAAGAAAGCAGCAGCAAAAAAAGTGGTAAAAAAGAAAGCGCCGGTAAAAAG
>Ga0302185_10003004_pt1 | contig 10620 bp, 11 predicted proteins | sample II_Bog_E1_1_FD_200231 | JGI IMG/M metagenome (GOLD analysis project Ga0302185, IMG submission 200231) | Peat permafrost microbial communities from Stordalen Mire near Abisko, Sweden - II_Bog_E1_2 | ecosystem: Environmental > Terrestrial > Soil > Wetlands > Peat | place: Sweden: Abisko... | reverse complement strand
TTGCTTACCATCCGTGCTCAAAATATTGCCATCAAATATTATCGTACTATCCTCGATCCTGGCAAGCCCGCTTATAGGCGTAGAACACCCGCCAAGGAGCGCTCTTAAAAAATCACGTTCAATACCGGTACATACCGCCGTAGGCTCGTCATGAAAGTGCGCACAGGCCTCAAGGCAATATAAATCACTACCCCTGCATACCACAATAATAGCCCCCTGTGCAGGCGCTGGTAGCATCCAGTCCAAATCAACTGCATTTTCAGGCCGCAATCCTATCCGCTCCAGTCCTGCCGCCGCAAATATTGCACCGTTCCAATTACTCTCTTCCACCTTGCGCAGCCGCGTGTTTACATTCCCCCTCAGGTTTTCTATATGGTCATCGGGGTAACGGTTCAGCCATTGCGCCTTCCGCCTTATGCTGCTTGTAGCGATAACTGCAGGCATATTTGTCCGCAGGGTATCCCATACCTCAAAGGCCGGGGATACCTTTGCACTACTCTTCGGCACCAGGATATCTTTACATGATGCCCTCGGCAGCACTGCAGCCTGAACTATTCCTTTAGCCATCATCGTAGGCACATCCTTCATGGAGTGTACCGCAATATCAATCTCATCATTAAGTAATGCAATATCGAGGGCCTTTGTAAAGATTCCCTGCACACCAATTTCATACAAGGGTGTTTTAAGATCAGTATCCCCTTCGCTTTTTATAAATACCAATTCAGAGCAGTAGCCTTTTTGAAGTAAAAGTTCCTTTACGGTATTTGCCTGCCACACAGCCAACTGGCTTTCACGGGTGCCTATCCGGATAATTTTATCCATACTTACGAAATGTATTCATTTATGGCCTGGATGTAATGGCAGCCTAAAGTATTATTCTTCCGTATCCTGATAGCAAGTGTATTGATCACTTTCTGTATCCTTTCTTCATTTTCAGCACCTGGCGCTGAATGGAAGCTGCTATCATTTGCCAGAACAGGAACCTGGTTGATTTCTTTCAACTTATTTTTCACTTCTTTCAGCACAGGCACATGTTTGCGCATGTCGTACCACTCTTTAAATTCGCCTATAAGCTCATTAATGATCGTTACAGCTTTGGGCACCTCGCCTTTGCGCTGCTGCAGGGTTTCATCCTTTATCTTCGATAAAACATCTACGTCCACAAATTTCACATTGGGAAGCTGCTGCGCATCTTTCGACACATTGCAAGGTATCGAGAAATCTATCACCAGCTTATCGCCGTTATTTTCGAGGTGTTTTGCCCATATCACCGGTTCGGCTGCGCTTGTTGAAACGAGGATAATATCTGCACCCGCCAGTTCGCTATCCAGTGATTCAAACGGGGCCGATTTAAGGCCCAGCTCAATGGCTATATTTGCCGCCGTTTTCGCGGTTCTGTTTATTAAAGTAATATTCCTGGAATGCAGGTAGTCTATCAGGTTGCGGCAGGTTGACCGTCCGATTTTCCCTGTTCCCACCAGCACTATTTTTTTATCTGCTAAATTGGCCTTCTTTTCAGCAATATAATGATCAATGACCGGCACTGTCATCAAATGTTCTGTGGCAGGGCACTTCATTTCCGGCGTAGTTACAGGCCCTTCAAAAAACTCCCTGATATATTGTACCGCGGCAAATGATACGGAAACTGTCCCGCCGCTTAATGCAGTATGGGTCTTTATGGCCTTCGATGCCTGCAATACCGAATTTATCAACCTTTCGGTGAACGGGCCTATAAAACCATGCGCCTTTGCTTGCTTCACCGCGTTTTTTATCTGGCCCAATATTTCATAGTCACCCAATATCTGCGAATCAAGCCCCGCGCCTACATGAAATAAATGCTCAATCGCGTTTAACCCGTTTTTGGCATACGATATACGCTCAAACGTCTCCATATCCCCTGCGCAAACGCTGCATATAAAATTCGTCAGTTGGGTGGGATGAGTTGCAAACCCATAAATTTCAGTACGGTTGCAGGTGGAAAGAATAAAAAACTCATTAATACCATATTCATGGGCAACAGCAAAAAGCTGTTCATATTGTTCATTATTTACAGCAAATAATCCTCTTAATGAAGCATCCGTCTTTTTATAATTGATACCTGCTACCCAAAAGTCATTAAAGTTCCGTGTGTCGTTTGTTTTCATATGTTATAAAGCAAAGGCACGGCAAAGATACTTTCAGAAAAGCCATGAGCATAATCTTTCAGTCATATCTTGGTCATAAAAGAAACTGATTTTCGTCAGGGAAATATCAGAAAAGAATATAGAAATGATTGATATGCGGGTGGAGATTTTCTGTATAACATAAAAACACTAAAATTCTGATTTTTATACACTTGCAAGACATCCGGTGTGAGGAAGATTTTGCAGCCCGTATTCAGGTTTGTTTTTTCCTTTTTAGAAAATCTAAATTTTTTAGATTTTCTAAAAATAGTATCTTTGGGGCAGATCGTTACTATGGTAGTTATCAGCTATGCTATAATAAGGGACTTTGTAAAGAGCAATCCGCAGGCAACGGATGTTATGAATAACTGATACAGAGTAGCGACAAAAGCTAAGTGGAGCAACTTTCATGAAATTAAAAGAATGTTCAGCAATTCTGTTGACGCAATTGGAAATGACAGATTTGTTTTTAATATTGGGGGTGGTAACTACAGGATCATTGCAATTATCTTTTTCGATGTGCGAACAATGTATATACGTTTCGTAGGCCGACACACTGGATACGATAAATTAAAAAACGCATCAACTGTTTAGAAAAAATCTGCTTATTATGAAAATCATAAAGACAACAGCAAACTCACCTAAAAGAAGGAAGACATATAAAATCGCTTCCGATACCGATTATAATGCCGTAATGTCGGAAATTGACAAACTTATGGCTAAAGGGAGCAAGAACGTAAGCAAAAAAGAACTTGCCGAAATTCGCAGTCTTGCGCTTAAAGCCCAGGCTTACGAGCAACGCAAATATGTCATTGAACCGCCAACAACATTTGCAGGCATCATTGAGATGAAAATGTATGATCTGCAATTGAAGCAAACACAACTGGCTAAAAAGCTCCACGTAAGCGATACTAAACTATCACTTATTATGAGCGGCAAGCAAAAACCCGATGTTTCTTTTCTGAAAGTTGTTCACAAGGAATTACAAATAGATGCTAATATTTTATTGGAGGCAGTTTAAATAAAGTAACCTCACCAAAGTAACCTCATCGTTGCTAAATACGGTTAAGCCTTCCGTTTTTTTTAACCATCCCTTCACCATCCCCAATTCAAAATATCGGTATCTTACACTTTATTTAATTTTCCGGAAAAATGAGATCGCTGTTTTTGATTGTGTCTGTGGTTGGTTGCCTGTTTGTGGGCAATGTTGTGCAAGCCGCTAAAATATTCATCCCTATGGATGCCGAAAGCCAGGCCAATCACCTGAAAGCCTACGGCGTTGCTTATGCCGCCCTGCTGAAACAAATACCTGTTGACTGGCTGCTTAATTACAAAGGAGGCAGTTTCGCTATGGACCAGACCGAGAGCATGGAGCGCATGTGTAAACTCCGCGGCGTATCCTATGAGGTGATCAGCGACGCCCAGTATGGGGGCATACTCAATGAAATAGCCAATCCCGACTTTAACGGCGATATTATAAAGCTCGAAAAAGCCCCGAAAATAGCCGTATATACACCTAAGAACCTCGAGCCCTGGGACGATGCGGTAACCCTCGTGCTTACCTATGCCGAAATACCCTTTGATAAACTGTATGATGATGAGATCCTTGCCGGCGACCTTTCAAAATATGACTGGCTGCACCTGCACCACGAAGATTTCACAGGCCAATACGGCAAATTCTGGGCAGGCTTCAGAAATGCGGACTGGTACCAGAACGACCAGAAAGAAGCGGAAGCAACCGCCGCAAAACATGGTTTCAAAAAAGTCTCCCAGGAAAAACTGGCTGTGGCTTTAAAGATACGCGATTTTGTGGCAGGCGGTGGGTATATGTTTGCCATGTGCTCTGCTCCTGATAGCTACGACATAGCCCTTGCAGCCGAAGGCGTGGACATTTGCGCTGAGCCGTTCGACGGCGACCCCATGGATCCCAATGCCCAGTCAAAACTGGATTTTACCAAATGTTTTGCTTTTAAGGATTTCACTATTGAAACCAACCCTTATCAATATTCCAAATCAAATATTGATAATGGCCCGGGTATGCGGCGTGTACCTAAGAATACCGACTATTTTACCCTTTTTACTTTTTCAGCAAAATTCGATCCTGTGCCCACCATGCTTTGCCAGGACCATACCACCACTATCAAAGGATTTATGGGGCAAACCACAGCCTTCCGCAAAGATGTACTGAAATCAAGCGTATTGGTAATGGGCGATTGCAAACCCGCCAACGAAGCACGCTATATACATGGAGAATATGGTAAAGGCACCTGGACATTCTATGGCGGCCACGACCCCGAAGATTATGAACACCACGTAGGCGACCCGCCAACCGACCTGAGCCTGCACCCCAACTCCCCCGGTTACCGCCTGATATTGAATAATGTGCTGTTCCCGGCGGCAAAGAAAAAACCGAGAAAAACATAATTGCAAACTGCCAACTAAAAAACTATATCGCTGGTTTATGGTTTGAATAAATTAATTTTGCATCCTCATGGCTTCCGATCCAAAACGACCATCCCTGCTTTATTCGTTATTTACAATGAAATGCCCCAGTTGCAGAAAAGGCGGGGTATTTGTAAACAAAAGTATTTTCCCACTAAATAAATGCCTGGATCTGAATGACGAATGTGAAGTATGCGGAGAAAAAATGAGATCGGAAAGCAATAATGGCGGCGGCATCAATTATGCACTCACCATGGTGCTTTTTTTCCTCAACCTTGTGTGGTACTGGCCCATCTTCGGACTCTCTTATAAAGATGACAGCGTATTTTATTTCCTTGGGGCCAGCCTCGGGGTGGTGATTCTTGCACAACCTTACCTGATGCGCCTTTCCCGCATGATCTACCTTTACTTATACGTTGGGTTTGGTCATTCACGTCGTGTCAGCGCTGAATAGCGATGTAAAATACTTTGCTTGCGTATAATACCTCGGAATAATAAAAAGAAAAAGCGGAGCTATTCGGTGCTCCGCTTTGGCTTTCATACTGCCAGGAAAATGTATTTATATGAGGAAGAAAATAAATCATGCAATTTGATTGTTCTCTTCCATTTCTGCTTCGTTGCAAACGTCTTTAAATAGCTTGTTATTCGCATATTTTGCAGCCCACACAAAAGAAAAATGACCAACCAACTTCGCAGGATTTATTTTATTGCCTTCACTATGATAGCTGCCTGTTGATATTTTTCCTGAGCCTGGCTGCCGATCCTGCTGTACCGTCCAATATGTTTTCAATACGCTCACGGGCATCATCGCTGATTCCCTCAATTTCATTGCTGAATAATTCCTTCAGGTCAGCAACCGTATCTGTGGCATCATTGCCTATCTTATACAGTTTACTTTTCCATTTCTTCGCATTCCTTTTCGCCTTGTCATCAAGGCTATCTCTCATTTCTTTTGCTTTATCTGAAGTAAGCAAAAGTAAAGCGGCAACACCTAACGCTGCAAACAGGACATATTTTGTGGTACGCATAATCTATAGTTTTTAGTTTCAGTAACAGGGTAAACAGAATCGTGCCACTGGTCGGTATTTTAGTTAAAAAACACCCAAATATCAACAATTAGCAACGGCGGTAAAACAAAAGTTAAAATAATCCGTTCCTCATGCCGGATACCCTTTTAACTTTTCTGTTTTTTTACTTTTTAATAGTTTCACCGTCATAAACAGGCCACTCGCCGAATGAGCATTGGCACACACAAAACAAGGGAATATTTTTACACTAAATAACAACACACGTATGAAACAGAACAGAGATAAAAACAACATTTTGAGATATGCCATTACCGGTGTATTGCTGATTGTAGCAACTTTTGCATTCGCTATATCCAATCATTATAACGAATCTGCCGCGATCAACACCCCGGCCATCATTACCTGCATGTTAGGTATTTCGGCAGTGGCAATGCTCACAAAAGCCATCAAAGAAAATGGAGATCACGATAGCGACCAGGTGGAGCAGATATGATGCACTCTAAGTATGCGCTGCATCCCTGCACGCTGCGCTATTCTTGTATGCTCTTAAAATAGTCATGGACTATTAAGCTTTCTTTATACCCCTTCTTCATTGCTGCATACATCGTAAACATACAGATCACAAAACAAAAAGCCGCTATGGTCCCGGCAACCGAAATGAACATTAACCCCCTTGCACTTCCGGGTCGCCCTGGCTGGAACGAAATGCCAACAATAAGCATGAACACCCACCAGTCCCGGTAAATAATAGCGGCTATGATAGGGTCAGGCTGTTTCCTGTTTGGTTTAAATTTCAGCAATACAGATACTATGGCTGTGAGCATTGCGAGGTAAAGCAGGAATGCAACATCGTTAAACCCAAACAAATGCCGGTAGTTATTCATCTCTGCCCAGTTATATCCTTTATAAAAAAGAAATGCCGTCAGCAACGCCACTAATACATATACCGGGTTAGCCAGTACCTTCTTTCGCTCATCGCGGTAAATTGTTTTGTATTTCTTCTTCACATTAGCTTCAAAGGCGGTAGCTATGGGCGCGAAGCCCATTACGCCAAAATCATAATGCGCCGCAGCCATTGCCTCATCTAAAGTCAGCTTTGGACCAGCTTTCATTTTCTCCTCCACTTTGCATGCGAAATGGTCGAGGATCTCCACAATCACCAGCGGCGTATGAAATCCCCTTTTTTCAATAAAGCCAATGAGCCTGAATAACTGCTCCTTATTTAATGTTACCTTATCCATTACTGAGGTTTGAGTTGAGAATGATGCTTAACGATTCCAGCGCTTCTTTTAACGCATTGACCTTAAATACGGTTTCTTTCTTTCCCTTTTTGGTAAGCGAATAATATTTGCGCATCCTGCCGTCCACTATTTCGCTTGTCGTTTCCAGCAAGCCTTCATCCAGCAGTTTATGCAATGCAGGGTATAATGCAGCTTCTGTGATGTCCATCTTATTCTTTGTAACATCACGCACAGCCCTGGTCATTTCATAACCATACATCCGGCCGCTTTCGCCCAGCAGTTTCAGGATAATGGTAGTAAGGCTGCCTTTTATGACCGGGTTGGGTTCCAAATGCTCAGGTATTTTATACCTAACAAAATTAGGTATAAAATCCAAATAACCAAATCTTCTGAAAAATTTTACCGCTATATTTGGCGCACCGCATGAATAGTGCCCAACTCAATACTTCCGTTATCATTATCGGCGCCGGCCCCGCCGGCGCAGGCACGTCTTTTTTTCTTACTAAATATGGCATACCCCATATTGTCATAGAAAAAGAAACCTTCCCGCGCGATAAGGTTTGCGGCGATGCCTGCAGCGGAAAAACAGCCCTCGTCATCAACCGCGCAAACCCCGCATGGCTCTCGGAAATACTTGATGATACCCATAGCTTCCTCCCCTCCTGGGGTATAACCTTTGTAGCGCCAAACGGTAAAGCCCTTGATATACCCTTTTCACCAAACCGCACCGGGGAAACAAAGGCTCCCGGGTTCACCGTTCCCCGCCTGTCGTTCGATAATTTCCTGTTTCAGAAAATGCCCTCGCCCTTCTGCACCGTCTTTCAGCAGGCAGTAGTCAATTCCATTGATATTGCAGCGGGCAAAGTAACCGTTGTGATGCAGCACCGCGAAACTGAGTACATAATTACAGCGCCGGTGATCATAGGCGCAGATGGTGATAAAAGCATGGTGCGCAAAAAATACCTCAATGAAAACACAGCCCCTAAAACAAATGCGGTAGGCCTGCGGGCATACTACCAGGGCATAACGGGCATGCACCCTGAGAACTTCATAGAGCTGCATTTTCTGCCGGAGATGCTGCCCGGCTACCTATGGATATTCCCGCTGCCCGGCGGCATGGCCAATGTAGGCGTCGGCATACTCTCTGAAAGGGTCAGGGAGAAAAAAATAAACCTGCGGGAACAGATGCTCTATGCCATCAAAACCAATCCGCAGATAGCCCCGCGCTTTGCCAACGCCGCACTCACCGGTAAGATACAAGGCTGGGGGCTGCCGCTCGCCATGCAGCGCCAGCCCATGTCAGGCGATAACTTTATGCTCACCGGCGATGCCGCCTGCCTCATAGACCCATTCAGCGGAGAAGGCATAGGCAACGCCCTCTATAGCGGGATGCTCGCAGCAGCAGCCATACAGCAAGCCGCCGAAAAAAACAACTACGCAGCACCCTTCCTCAAGTCGGCATACGATGATGTACTCTACAAGCGGCTGGGCGATGAGTTCCGCGTGAGCGCCACACTGCAACGCCTTGCCAGGTACCCCTGGCTGTTCAACTTCGTAGTCAATAAAGCATACAAAAGCCCCTCCCTGCGCAACACCATCAGTTGCATGTTCACCGATATGGACCTGCGGGCACAACTCAGCAAACCCTCCTTTTATTTCAAAATACTGTTTAACAGGTAACAATTTCAAAAAAATTGTACAGGTTTGCATTGATAATCAATGCTTTAATGCTGAAAAACTGGACAATAACCGGACAAGTGTACAATTTTGCCTCACCCCGACCCTGAGCGCAAAACAAAAACTTTACACTTCGCCGGAAAATAAAATTGTACACATTTTTGTTGATAATCAATGGTTTAGTGTTGAAAAACTTTACATTTCCTTTACAGGTGTACAATTTTGTTAGGCCACTAATGCACGAAGTCACAAGGAAAATTTTACACTGCCCGGAAAAATAAAGTCGTACACATTTTTGCTGATAATCAATGGTTTAGTGCTGAAAAACTTTACACTTCCTTTACAGGTGTACAATTTTGTTAAGCCACTGAGGCACGAAGTCACAAAGAAAATTTTACACTGCCCGGAAAAATAAAATTGTACACATTTTGGTTGATAATCAATGGTTTAGTGTTGAAAAACCGGATTCCCGAAGAATCGGGACATTCTGTTTCCGGACAGGTGTACATTTTCGCTTATGGCCCTTGATAAAAAAGCTACTGCCGTCGTTATAGCCGTCGTTGAAACTATGGCTATTGAAAAAAGCTAAGGCAGTTGCTACTTCCTTCGCTGTAGCCTTCGTTGAAACTATGGCTCTTGATAAAAAGCTACTGCCGTCGTTGAAACTATGGTTATTGAAAAAAAATATGGCAGTTGAAAACGGCGGATGAGGGCGCTAAATTGTGACCTAAAGGTAAATTGAATATTTGAAATTGCCAAATAAAGATATCCACAAAAGCCGGTGTGGGCAATGGTTTGAGGGGTAATTGGTTATGAGGGTTTGGGAGGAAAATTGGGGGATAAGTTGGGAGTTTCGCAACCCGGGTAGACTTGCCGCTTTTAAATATAAGTGGATACCACTTGCGCAGGATGGAACTCAGCGGGGAAAAAGTTTATTACCAATGAATGTTTTTTGAAGGAATGAACTCACAAACTATCAGTTCCTGACCTGTTTCCAAAAATACTATTGTATATTTCTTTTTGTATGAAATGCATTTATAACCGAGCAGGGCCCTCCCAGGATCGCGGCAAATAGCATGGACCCTTCGTGAATCAGATAGCTTTATAAAAAAATCATACACCTCATCGGCAAACTTTTCTGCGGTGGCAACTAATCCTTTAGATTCAATATACCATGCTATTTCAGCGATGCTATCGGCTACCGTTTCTTTAACTGTTACTTCCCGGCCCACTTTCTGATCAATTTTTTGCTATGTGCCCTTGCATCTTCAATTGATATCACCTTTTCAGGTTTAGTTTTTAAAGCGGCTTTTTTTTGCAAAGCCTGGTAGCTTTCTAATGGTAAAACTACGTATGATTTATTATCTATTACCAGACTACTCATTGCGTTATTTTTATACAAATATACAAATATTCAGGGTGCACGAAAAATTTTATGCAATTGAAAAATTGCAGGGCGAGGTTTCGCAAGCCGAAATGACTGGCTGCTTTTAAGGTTTCCACTCGTCCTCGTTTATAACGAGGATGCCAAGGCCGTGCGTTTGTAACGCACGAAAAAAACTTTATTTTTGAAAAATGTCTGCCGATAGGTATAATATTGAAGACCAGCACGCCATCTATTTTCTCACCTTCACTACCGTTGATTGGGTGGATGTTTTTACACGCAAAGATTACAAACTCATTATCGTTGATTCTTTAAATTTTGCTGTAAAAGAAAGAGGATTGGACTGTTTTGCCTGGGTGTTAATGAGTAATCACATACACTTGGTAGCGCGTACAAATCCGCCGTTCCGATTACCTGATTTTATGCGTGATTTTAAAAAATTTACCTCGAAGAAGATTGTAGCGGAAATACAGGAGGTGGCAGAAAGCAGGCGTGAATGGTTACTGCATAAATTTGAATATGCAGCAAAAAGTACCGGCAGGGCTGAAAATTTTAAACTCTGGCAGGATGGAGGACACCCCATTTGCCTGGAGGGCAGCACAGAACGATATAGGCAAAGAGTGAATTATACGCACCAGAATCCCGTAAAGCAAATGATTGTGACAAATGCGGCAGATTATTTATTC
>Ga0302185_10003001_pt1 | contig 10624 bp, 12 predicted proteins | sample II_Bog_E1_1_FD_200231 | JGI IMG/M metagenome (GOLD analysis project Ga0302185, IMG submission 200231) | Peat permafrost microbial communities from Stordalen Mire near Abisko, Sweden - II_Bog_E1_2 | ecosystem: Environmental > Terrestrial > Soil > Wetlands > Peat | place: Sweden: Abisko... | reverse complement strand
TCCCACGCCAGACCAAACGCAAGCGACAGCTCTGGAAATGGTCTTTATGAGAACCGCGATCTGCCGCAAGGTTTTAGCGTCGCTATTAACCGCCAGCAAGCTAAATAAAATTATGTTGCAACGTTTACATCTTTGGCCTTGACCAGCTCTAAAGTATTTAAACTCAACAACCGTGGGCGATAGTGCTTTATCCCGGCTGTTAAGAAGTCTCGCTACAGAGATCGAACAATACATCCACTTGCTCCCGTGTATTAAAACTGTGTAGGCAAACCCTAAGCCGCTCCATACCCGGCGGCACCGTAGGATGAAGGATAGCGTTAACCTGTAGCCCGGCATTTTGTAGCCTGTCGGCCAGTTGTTTGCTCCTTATATTATCGCCCACGACAAGCGCCTGTATGGCGCTATTACTATCCTTCCATCCCCGGCTTCCCGTTCTGGCTATGCATTGCCTGAAATACGAGATCAATAGGTGCAATGGCTCATTTGAAAAGCCTGGATCTGATAAATATTTGTACGCGCAGGTGGCGGCCTGTATGGCATGGTCGGGGAGCGCAGTTGTATAAATAAACGGTCTTGCGAAATTGATCAGGTATTGTTTCAGCACGTCACTGCCAACAACTGCTGCGCCGTGGCAGCCCAGCGCCTTACCGAAAGTATGTATCCGGGCAAACACTTTATCTTCAAGTCCTAGGTTGCAAACCAAACCCGCTCCATGGTCGCCGATAACGCCCGTAGCGTGGGCCTCATCCACTATCAGTTCGGCGTCATGCTGTTCACACAGCGCGGCTATTTCCACCAGGGGCGCCGTATCGCCATCCATCGAAAAAACAGATTCTGTTACGACAATCACAGGGCCTTCGTTCCTGAACTTCCTGATCTTTCCCTGTAGTTCGTTGAGGTCATTATGGGCGTACTTATATTTGCGGGTCACCAGGCTTAGACGCATTCCATCTATCAGGCTGGCGTGGCAAAGCTCATCATAAATAATAGTAGTATCGCGCCCGGCGATACTCGCCAGCAGGCCTAGATTAGCATTGTAGCCTGAATTAAATACCAATGCAGCTTCTGCCCGGTGGAAAGTTGCTACGGTGTGTTCAAGGCATTCTGTCAATTCCCCATTTCCCGACAGCAACCTTGAGCCCGTAGATCCGGTGGCGTGCGGACTTACCGGTGCATCAAGCATCATATTTTGCAATGTACCTTCCGTAGCAAGACCCAGATAGTCGTTGGAGTAGAAGTCCACCGGTGCCCTGCGTAGCGACAACGTCCGCAGGTTGCCGTTGCGTTTCCGTTCTTCTAGCTTTTCAGAAAGATGCTGCTCTAACCGGTTCATGTTTAATTCGTCGCCTGCAGCTTCAGCGTGTGCTTGTCGGTAAATGCAGCCTTGGGTACAAGCCCCAGCACGCCAAACATATCCATGTCGGCATTGTATTCGGGGTTTGGCGTAGTCAGTAATTTATCTCCTGCAAAAATCGAATTGGCGCCTGCCATAAAACAGAGGCCCTGTTCTGCCACAGACATTTCCAGCCTGCCTGCAGACAACCTTACTGCTGATTTCGGCATAATGATCCTTGCCGTTGCGATCATGCGCACCAACTCATCAAATGGTACCCGTTTATTTTGTGCCAGCGGAGTCCCTGCCACCGGTACCAGCGCATTGATAGGCACTGATTCAGGGTGCTGAGGCAGGTTCACGAGGGTTAGCAACATCCCTATACGGTCTTCGTCGGTTTCCCCCAGGCCAATGATACCGCCGCTGCACACGGAGATGCCCGCCTTACGCACATGCGACAGCGTATCCAGCCGGTCCTCATAAGTACGTGTTGTGATCACTTCATTATAATGTTCTGCTGATGTATCTATATTGTGATTGTATGCATACAACCCAGCTTCCGCAAGGCGTTCCGCCTGGTGTGGCGTAAGCATACCCAGGGTACAACAAACTTCCATTTCCAGTTTGTTTACTTCTTTCACCATTTCTATCACCCGGTCAAAGTCACTGTTGTCGCGTACTTCACGCCATGCTGCGCCCATGCAGAACCGGGATGCGCCACCTTCCTTCGCCGTCCGTGCCGCGCTGATCACGTCATTTACCTTCATCAGGGCCTGAGCTTTAAGTCCGGTCTGGTACCGGGCAGCCTGTGGGCAGTAGGCGCAATCTTCAGTACACCCCCCGGTCTTGATCGACAGCAGGCTACTGATTTGTACTTCGCCAAATGTATGATATTTTCTGTGTACCAGTGCTGCATCCAGCACCAGTGGCAGCAGCGGCCTGCCGTATATTTCACTTATCTCTTCCTTGCTCCAATTATGGCGAATATCACTCATGTGAAAATCATTTTACCCGGCGAAATTATTTGATTTCCGGCAGGAATTAAAATAAAATCCCCATTTCGCCATTTATAATCTGGATTTTGTAGTGCTTTAGGGGACTATTGATGGCTAATTTTATTGGGGTTGGTAGATCATAACGAGAGTACAAGTTTGGGTTGCCTATACAGCATCAACGCTTATTGCTTTTCAGCGCTTCGAATCCGGAAACGACATCAAATAGCTCTTCATCAATGGAGCTCTGGCGGGTACGATGGTAGGTATTACTGAGTTCATCCAGCATTTCTTCGATGTTCTTTTCGGCGCGCTGCATGGCAGATAAGCGGCTGGCGTTCTCGCTGTATAAAGATTCGGCGCAAGATTTGAATAGGGAAACAAACAGATACCCATTGATAAGGGCTTCAACGGTGGGTTTAAGACCACCGGCAACCTCCGGTATTTGTTTGGTAGGCCAATGAATATCTTTAAATCCATGCCACCAAGTCTCATCCATCGGTAAGAAACGCTGACCAACAGCCTCGTAACCAGTGCCGGCTTTTGGTTGATTGTGAAAAATATAGAACTCGCTATCCGGCTGCTTTTCGATGATTGACTGGCTTTCAACAAGTAAATCACCTACAAGGCGTGTAATTCCATTTACGGAACCCGGGACGAAGAATTTTTTCGTAACAACAAGGCCCGCGTCAGACAACAGGAGCTGGACGCGCTCACCAACTCCCCAAACCTCTTTTTTCCCTGGCATGGCATTAAGGCTCTGGGCTGCAAATTCTGTAAGGGTATCATTGAACGAGCCCACAAGCCCCTGATCTGAGCCCAAAACTATAGCGCAAATATTTTTTTGATTCTTTGACGCCGGGGTTTTCTTTTCATGTATGCCTTCGATTTTCTCGGAACGAAAATAAGCAACTACGCCCAGCGATACCGTGTAGTAATACTCCCCAAGGGAAGTTAATGCTAGCTCATACTGACCAATGTTGGAAGCAGCAACAGCCTTCATTGTGCGCACCACAGATTTAATATCTTCCGCACCTGCAATTTTCCGGCCTAGGCTCTCTAACGTGTCCATTATTTATTGCTTTTATCTGGTTTTGGCGTTATTGGCTCCAGAGCTGTATCGTCAGTCTCCCCCGTTTTTTTTAGCGCGGGCTTATCCTGATAAGTGTCAAGGGTGTTTCGGGCGAGCGTAAGGATGGCATCCTTGTCTTCGCGGCTCAATTTTTTAGCTGTAAATAATCTTTGGATAATTTCTGCTGGGATCTCGGTGGTACTTTTGAGGAGTGCGGCTTCGGCGTCGGGCATTTCGTCGACGGCCACATTATCAAACAACCCTTCGGTGAGGGCCAGCAGCACTGCTATTTGCTTGGGAACAGGTATGGGATTTAGCTCCTGTTGCTTGAGCCAGATGCGTATGCGTTTTCCATGCTCAATGATCTTGCGGGTACCCTCGTCAAGCCGTGTACCAAAGCGCGCATAGTTTTCCAATTCTTCAAATTGTGAGTAGGCAAGTTTCAAGTTGCCGGTTATGGAGCTATAGGCCGGCAATTGCGCGTTGCCACCGACTCGTGAAACAGACTTGCCAACGTCAACCGCCGGTAAGATACCCATCTCAAAAAGTTTGGGGGATAGGTAGATCTGTCCATCAGTAATAGAAATAAGATTGGTGGGTATGTATGCCGAAATATTCTGGGCTTCCGTTTCAATGATCGGCAAAGCCGTAAGCGACCCACCTCCGAGTGCATCACTTAAATGTGTTGCCCTTTCCAATAACCTGGAATGAACATAAAAGATGTCACCAGGAAATGCTTCACGTCCGGGTGGCCTCCTCAGCAAGAGTGATATTTCGCGATAGGCCCTCGCATGATGGGTGAGGTCGTCGTAAACGATAAGGACATCCCGGCCCTTCTCCATAAAATATTCGCCTATGCTGGTGGCCGCGTATGGGGCTATGTACTTTAATCCCGGTGCATTGTCGCCCTCGGTCGCTATTATTACAGTATATTCCATCGCTCCCCGTGAAGCAAGGTTTGCAATGACTTTGGCAACAGACGATGCCCGCTGGCCTATTGCGCAATAAATACATAGTACATTTTTGCCGCCTTGGTTTATGATTGTATCAACAGCAATAGCGGTCTTACCTGTTTGTCGGTCGCCGAGGATCAATTCGCGCTGGCCACGGCCGATGGGTATTAGCGCGTCTACAGCTTTCAAGCCTGTTTGCAGCGGAACGGTGACGGCCTTACGGTCCATAATCGCGGGGGCGGGCCGCTCAACTGGCAATCGCTCCGTAGTGGTGATAGCCCCCTTGCCATCCCTCGGTGCTCCCAAGGGACTGATAACCCTGCCTATCAGCGCTTCGCCCACAGGCACGTCCATAACACGGCCCGTACGTTCCACTTCGTCGCCTACATGCAATAGCGAGTCCTCACCCAGCAATATCACCCCTATCTCATTTTCGTCAATGTTGTATGCTATGCCATAGATGCCGTTGGCGAACCGCAACAGTTCTTCAAAGCCTGCACCGGGAAGGCCGGATACCCGCGCTATTCCTTCTGACACACTGGTGACGACGCCGATCTCGCGAGGTGTAAATGAATTCTTATATTGCGTTCTGCCCTGGGCGATCTGCTCAAAGAGACTGTTTATGGATGTGTCCGGATCATTTGATGGCATATTATTTCTTTTCAGGTTCGGGTTTATTCTCAGGCGCTTGCTGCGGCGTTGTTGCCTGTTCAGTTGCAGCTGCCGTTGTCTTTTCGGGGTTTGCTTTTACCTCGGGGGGCGGGTGTGTTACGGTTTTCTTTTCCGGGTGCGCACTGTCTTTAATCGTTTCGGCAATACTTTTTTCGAGAGAATTAAGATAGTCGGAAATACTCCAGGCCACTTTGAAGCCGTTGGCAGTCAGCTCAATACCCCCGATAATTTCGGGTGTGGTTTTAAATTCAATTTTTGGTTCAGTCACGCTCATAGTCTTAACCGCGTTTAGGATATCTGATTGTTCTTTTGGTGACAGGTCAAATGCGCTTTGCACTAATACAGGGTTTGCAGCAGATTGAAAAACAGCAATGATTTTTTTCTTTTCTTCCTCTTTTAGTTCGCCAAGCTGTTTCAAAAAGAGGTTGACCGCCTGTTCTTCGAAGCTAACAGAGGCGATATCTGTGAGTACCTTTCGCGAGATAGCAAAGATCTCCTGCTGTGTTTTTTGCGCGATTTCATGGTTTAGCGCCACTTGCATATCCTTTAGCGAATTTTCCTGTTTGGTCCGTATAGCATCATTTCTCGCTATTTCCAGCAGTTTATTGCGTTCATCATTAGCGCCTGCAACGGCTTTATCCATCAAATCCTTCTTCGAAAGATCGAATTGTGCGTTTTTTTGCTTGAATTCACCTTGTTCTTTTGCTGCCTCTGTTTTTTTCGTTTCGGCGTCTGCAAGCTGGCCCGCTATCTTTTTTTCACGTTCATCAATAGCATTGAGCACAGGCTTATAAAGGTAGCGTTTCATCAACCACACCAGGATCAGGAAATTGACCAACTGGGCTATTACTGTAAACCAACTAATATGCATTTTGTGTTATTATTTTGCTGATAAAAAATGAGCCCAGAATGGGTTGGCGAAAATCAGGATCATGGAGATCACAAAACAATAAATAGCCAGCGATTCCAACATGGCCAGCCCCACAAAAAGGGTCTGTGTGATTTTTGCCCCTGCATCCGGTTGTTGGGCAATAGAACTCAGTGCCGTTGCAATAGCTTTTCCTTGTCCCAGTGCGGGTATCATTACCCCTAAACCAGTTGTAATACCTGCGGTAGCAATCGAAACAACCGCAATTAAAGATGAATTGTCCATAAATTTTTATTTTGTACTTTTAATAAGCTTTTTGGGTATTGATTTATTAGTGGCTGCGGCAATATATACCGTTGCCAGGATCCCGAAGATATATGCCTGCACCACTCCGGTGATCAAACCAAGAATGGTCATTAAAACCGGGAAAATCAAGGGCGCAATACTTAACAGGATACTTACAATCATCCCACCACTCATCACATTTCCAAACAGGCGGACCGCTAACGCAAGCGTTCGGGTAAGTTCACTGATAATATTGAAAGGCAACATGATAAAGGTGGGCTCTATAAATGTTTTGAGGTATTTAAAAAAGCCGGTTTCCGCAATACCAAAAAATGGCACTGCCAAAAATACGCTGATGGCAAGGGCCGCTGTTGTAGACAATGACCCTGTAGGCGCTACATAGCCGGGGAAAATAATGCACACATTCGATATAACGATAAAGAGAAATAAGGTGCCAATGTAGCCGATGAATTTCGCTGGTTCGTTCAAGCCTATATCCTTGATCTGATCATTCATGCCGGTTACAATCATTTCAAGCACGCATTGCCAGCGCGAAATAGTTATGTCAGTTTTGAGTTTACGGCTGATCAGCCATGAAGCAATTGCCATCATAAGTATTATTGCCCAGGTAGTCACAATCGTCAGGTTAAGCTGTATGAAGCCATGGCCGCAAAAAACAGTTTCGTCAGGACTAAGGTTCATAAACCACCTCCTTTTTCACCAGTATCCGATTTTCTAAATGTGGTTTTGCAAAGTGATTCACAAGATATCGGCCTGTAACAAAGCCAGCGAGGCAAGCTATAAGGTATTGCCAATTGCCCATTGACACAAAGTAGAAGCCAGCGAGAGTGATTGCCGTACGTAGGAGAAAACCGCCCACAAACCACAATGCAGGCATTTTTGACTTAAAAGCCCTTCGCACAGTGAGCCATAGGCCGTAAAAAAACAGGATGCCTAATACTATGCCGGCAACAAATTCCAAAGCAAGAAATAATAGTTCTTTCATCTGATTTTCATTTATTCATCTTGGTGTTCTTTGCTTACCCAATGCCACGCAATCAGACAACCAATAAATAGCCCTGTGATCAAAAGCGTCAATGTCCAGGAAAATGATTGATGGTAGAGTTTATCCAACCGCACTCCCAATGCGGCGCCCAATAAAGTGGGTACTACAACTGACCAACCAACCATACCGAACATTCCAAGACCAAACCAAGCACTGCTTTTGTCCTGCTGTGCCTGAAGTTTGCGTTTTTCTTTGTCACCTATATTCTTGGTGAACTGTTGTTCATCATTTTCATCTGTTGATCTCATAATTGTTCTTTACGGAATTTTTCCAGACTGTAAATGAACCCGCTTTCCATCTTGGCCATAACGGAGCGAACATTTTTCTCGTTTTCATCCAGGTTTTTAAATTCTTTATCAACAGATTCATGAAGCTTGCCAAGATCAGATCCTCCTATCGCGTTACGAACAGAAACAAGTACCTGAAAGCCTTCTTTTACAAGCACCCCCTGATCAACAGCCAAATAATGTACCTCCTCACTTTCCGTCTCATAAGTAAATATTCCCGGCGCCAGGGCGGCTACGCAATCCAGCCTGTGAGGTAACAAACCGTACGAACCTATAGATGTTTCAAAAACTATACGGCTGACATTTTTTATATCAGCGAAAATCCTGAACGGAAGTAAGATTTTAAGGCTCATTAATGTTGTTTCCATTTTTAAATTATTTACCCGGGCTCACTGCCTGTTTTATATTTGCATCCGCTACTTTTGTACTCTTACTATCACCACTATTTCCCTTTGTTTTTGCCTCATCAATAGCTCCGATCATATAAAACGCGCTCTCCGGGAGGTCTTTGAACTCATCCGCAAGTATACGCTTGCAACCATCAAGGGCGTCTTTCAAACTTACCTGCTTACCCTTGATGCCACTAAACTGCTCTGTGGTGAAAAAGGGCTGTGTAAGGAACCGTTCCAGCCGTCTGGCACGATTCACTATATTACGGTCCGCGGTCGACAATTGTTCCATACCCAGCATGGCAATAATGTCTTTTAGCTCTTCATTCTGCGATAGCGTTTCCCTTATTTGTTGGGCAAGGTTGTAATGTTCTTCGCCTATCATGCCGGGCGTAGCCATTTTAGAATTGGATTGCAAAAAATCAATGGATGGATAAAGGCCCTCGCTCGCTTTTTTCCGGGATAAGACTATCGATGCTGAAAGATGGGAAAATGCATGTACGGCCGCAGGATCCGTGAGATCGTCAGCCGGCACATATACTGCCTGTATCGAAGTGATCGCCCCCGCATCTGTGTTGGCGATCCGCTCCTCAAGTTTCGATAGTTCTGTTTCCAACGTTGGTTGATACCCCAAACGGGAAGGCATTTCTCCCATTAATCCGGAAACTTCCATGCCTGCCTGGATAAATCGGAATATATTATCGATGAGCAACAATACGTCGCGATGCTCATCATCCCTAAAATATTCGGCCATGGTCAGTGCAGCTTCCCCTACTCTGAAGCGCGCGCCGGGTGGCTCATTCATCTGGCCAAACATCATCACCATATTTGCCAGCTCCCCCGTAGCTTTCATATCTTCATAGAGCTCCTGTCCTTCGCGGCAACGCTCCCCAATGCCGCAAAACATGCTTATGCCGTTGTTATGTCCAACCATATTATGGATCATCTCCGTAAGCAAGACAGTTTTTCCTACACCGGCTCCTCCAAACAAGCCCGCCTTGCCCCCGCGCTCTAATGGAATCAGCACGTCAATTGCCTTGATGCCGGTGACGAAAATTTCCGACTTTGTAGACTGTTTCGACAAAGGCGGCGGAGATTGATGTATGTTGCGCCTGGACATATCTGGCAGCGGTGGCCCGTGATCAATGGTATTACCAAAAACATCAAACATACGTCCGATGATGTTTTTACCAACAGGTACCGTAAGCTGTTTGCCGGTCGATTGAACTGCCATGCCGCGTGCTAACCCCTGCGTTGGGTTCAAGGCGATTCCACGCACACGGTGCGCGTCGACCTGTATTAAAACTTCAATCGCAATTCGATTGTCCTTGCCTGAATAAAGCAATGTGTATATAGGCGGTAGGCCCTGATCAAACCATATCTCCACCACGCTACCTCGAACGGAAATGACTTTTCCGTTTTTAAAATCATGTTCACTATGTGCAGGTCCCGGTTCCATTGATTTCGCGAATTATTCCATTTGCAGGCACGTTTAATATAGCAGCCTTACTTTCAGGCATCTGTCAACCCAAAGCTCGCTAATCATTTGTGTATCAATTGATCATGTAAAAGTCATGCCATTAAGCATTTGCGAGGTCCTACAACATGCCCTGGGTATAAAAATAAGTGACCGGAATACCGGCCCGATCTCTTGATCCGTGTAGCCAGACTGATCAATTCACGAGGACATATTGTTTTTGATAAAACTCGTTGCTCCAATTATGGCGAAGATCAATCGTGAAATGATCCTCTTACCCGCAATGTTGTTTGATTTCTGGCAGTACTTTAAATGAAATCACGGTTTCGGGTGTCAGTAAATCAAAATTCGAAACATTAATGACAATAGATACACTATAACTTTGAGCATTTGCTATATTTAAAAAGTTCATTAAATTTGCTTTTATTCTCTAGCGGAGAGCAAATAAACTGCCGACAAAACTGCCGACAATTTATTTTTAAACGATGAAACCCGCTCCGTGAGCGGGTTTCAAGATCATTAAGCGGGGAAAGGGACAGCTTTCGAGCTTTTTTGTCGAGGATATGAAGGCAATTGCTCGCTTTAATATTTGATATCTTTAGTAGAAGAAAAAAGTGTCTTTCTGAAATCGTCTACTTCTTAATTTTAGCTTTCTTATTTAAGCAAATTGGTTGGCGATTGACCAAATTGCTTTTTAAAAGCAAATGAGAAATGGGACATATCTTCAAAGCCTAACTCAAGATAAATGTCACTTGGCTTTAACTTTTGATTTTGTATCAGGAAATAAGCCTCCTCCAAACGTTTTTTAGTCAGCCAATGTCCGGGTGTATCATTAAACAATTTTTTAAAATCACGTTTGAAAGCCGATACACTCCTTCCTGTTAAGTATGCAAAGCGATCTGTACTGATATTGAACCTGAAATTGCGGTTCATAAATTCTTTTAAATCTATTTTTTGCGGAGCGCCAAAATTAAAAAACACATTTGCCAGGCCTGGGTCGTTCTTCAATAATATCAACAACAGCTCTTCACGCTTAAGATCTGAGAAGGTTTCATCAATATGTGCCTCCCCAGTATAATAAGGCTCAAGCGAGGTGATGAAGCTGTCAAGCATACTATCGCTTTTTACAAAAAGTACCGGATCGTTATGCTCAGCGATCCCAAAAATCGTTTGATGTTTTTTTAGAAACTGTTGCAAAAAAGGTTCATCAAGTACAATTATGATCTTTTG
>Ga0302185_10002999_pt1 | contig 10631 bp, 9 predicted proteins | sample II_Bog_E1_1_FD_200231 | JGI IMG/M metagenome (GOLD analysis project Ga0302185, IMG submission 200231) | Peat permafrost microbial communities from Stordalen Mire near Abisko, Sweden - II_Bog_E1_2 | ecosystem: Environmental > Terrestrial > Soil > Wetlands > Peat | place: Sweden: Abisko, Stordalen... | reverse complement strand
TTCTGGCTGCATCGCTCTTGGTTTCACTGAAGGCGCCTACGCAGACGGATTCCTCACCGCACAAGGTTCAGTTTGTCACCGGCGCGGAAGGTGTCCAGCTTGAGGTGCTTGATTGGGGAGGACTCGGCAGACCGCTCATCTTCTTGGCGGGCGCCGGAGACACCGCTCACACGTTCGATAACTTTGCGCCGAAGTTCACCGGCCAGAATCATGTTTACGGCATAACGCGCAAGGGCTTTGGCGCGTCCAGTAAGCCTGCGCCTGCAAACGGGAACTACTCGGCAGATGGTCTGGGGGACGATGTCCTCGCCGTCATGCGAGCACTCGGAATTGAGCGTCCTGTTCTGGTAGGGCACTCGCTAGCGGGTGAGGAGCTAAGCTCAATCGGCAGCCGTTTCCCGGCTAAGCTCTCCGGCCTCATTTATCTCGACGCGGCAACAGGCTTCGCTTTCTACGATCCTGCTCACCCGTTGATCGAGATCGAGATGAACGGCATCAAGAAACGCATCGAGGAGATTGAAGCCGGTGGAGTCGATGAGCAGGCGAAGCTACGCGAACTTGAAATTGCAATTGCAAGGTTCGAGACCATTCTTCACCAGAGCAATGAAGACGTAAAGACGATGCCTCCGTTGCCGCCGCGCCCACCGATCCAGGCCGCCATGAATTTCGGCATGGAGAAGTACACATCCATCCCCGTTCCGGTCCTCGCGATCTTTGCCTGCCCTCACGATTGGAGTCACTTCTTTCCGAACGACCCGGAACGCAGAGCAGCGCGGCTTGACGCAGATAAAGCACGATGCTCTGCGCAGGCCGAAGCAATTGCACGCGGAGTTCCAACCGCCCGCGTCGTTCGCATTCCGAATGCAGACCATTACGTTTACCGGTCCAATGAAGCGCAAGTGATCGACGAGATAAAGAAATTCCTCGATGGACTTCACTGAGACAATAATTAGCTTCATCTGTCGGATTGTCGACTTATAGCGAGGCTAATCTCACGGGTGTAAGAAACGGAGGGATAATGCGGCGTCTACGCTACGGAGTTGCGATGAGCCTGGATGGCTTCATTGCCGGACCCAACGGCGAGTACGACTGGATCGTCTCCGATCCGGAGATTGATTTTGCGGCGATGTTCGCACAGTACGACATCCTGTTGATGGGCCGAAAAACCTACGAAGTGGCCAGCGAAAAAGGCAAAGACTGGGAGAGCTTCGGGCAGCCATGGATCGTCGTCTCGCGCACCATGAAGCCGGAAGATTATCCCGGCATCACCATTATCAGCAGCCGCGTCGAGGAGACTGTCGCCGCGATGAAGCAGCAGTCCGGCAAGGACATCTGGCTCTTCGGCGGAGGCATTCTCTTTCGCGCCCTTCTCAATGCCGGACTCATGGATACGGTCGAGGTCGCGGTGATGCCGGTGATGCTCGGCAGCGGCACTCCGCTGCTGACTGCGGGGCAGCGGCAATCTCTTCATTTACAAGAGAGCAAGACTCTGCCGAGCGGCATTCTGATGCTTACTTATTCCGTTGAATCCTGGTGATTGAACAGGATTGCGCCATTGTTACGATTGCTTCACGCGGTCATGCGTAGAAGCTCAGGTCGGGCATGGGATAGTGCTTGCGATTGCGTGTCCAAAGAGCAGCTTCATTCTGCGCCGCCGAGGCGGCAATGAGTGCATCGGCGACCTGAACGTTGTGACTCTTGCCGAATTGACGCAAATACTCGCCCGCCAATTGGCCGATCTTCATCTCGATGGCAATGCAGGTGAGCGGGGAAAAGAATTGCGAGATAATCTGGAGTTCATGCGGCAACGCGCCGGCGCCAACCTCCGCGAAGGTAATCGGCGAAACCAGAATCGGAGTCGTCGATTCCGCTAGAAGACTCCACTGTGCAAGGATCGCCCGATCTCGCGCGCGCAGAACTTCGATCACAATGTCGGAGTCGATCAGGACACTCACTCGGCGGCCAATCTTTCCAGTCGATGGTCGTCGCGAAGAGTGCGGATCATCGATTCCGCATCCTCAATACCGGCACGATCCTTCCAGAGTCCGACGATACCCATCATGGCTGCGCGGCGCTCTTCCCGGTTGCCCATATAGCGCTCGCGAACAGCCACGCGCACCAGCTCCGAGATCGTAGCTTTCTCGATCAGCGCCTTGGCATGGAGCGCCGCCCAGAGATCGTCTTCGAGATAGAGTTGAGTTCTCCTCATGATGTATAGCATACATCACTTCAAAATGCTGCGCAAGGATCGATGCGCAAAACTACGATGCGGCAACCCAGGCGCGCAGCAGCTTTCTAGCAGACCAGCCCACAATGCACATCGCCAGCAGGCCACAGAGATACGCAAAAATGTCGCCGTGAGTGGTGTAGAAGGTCACGTCGTCGCGGAAGCCGAACTGCGCGGGCAGTGCGTCGGCCTGGTGGCGAGGAATCGATTGGCGAACGCGCCCATAGGGGTCGATGACCGCGGTGACGCCGTTGTTTGTGTCGCGCAAGATCCAGCGGCGGTTTTCGATGGCCCGCATGCGCGCCATGTTCAGGTGCTGCCATGGAGCACTGGTGTCGCCGTACCAGCCATCGTCGGAGACATTAACCAGCACCTCCGCGCCGAGGCGAGCGAACTGGCGCACCTCGTCGGCGAAGACTGATTCGTAACAAATGAAGACGCCGTAGCGATGGCGCACGCCGTTCTGCGCTGCCAGATTGAAGAGCTTGCGCTCGCTGCCGCGTCCCATCTCGCCGACGTTGGCCGTGAGCGCGCGGGCAAAGAAGAGCAGCCGGCGGAAGGGCACGTACTCGCCGAAGGGAACGAGGTGGATCTTGTCGTAGCGTCCGACCGGCTGGCCAGCGGCGCTGATGACCAGCGCGGAGTTGTAGAGTTGAAAGCCTTGCGCGGCAACTCCATTATTCGGCTCAGGCTCCGGCTCGGCCAGCGAGACGCCAAGCGTACCCACAACCAGCGGCGCTTGCTGCTTTCGGGCAATCGCAGCGACGGCCAGCTTGAAACGTTCGTCCAAGTCCTCAAAGGGCGCGGGCGACTCCGGCCAGACGATCAGATCGGGATGCGTGGGTGTGGGCGGACAGACGATCTCGCCCATCGGCGCATTTGACTGCGGAATTCCGGCGATGTATGTCTTGCACTGCTCCGCGGCCAGTCGATGAAAGTCGGCGATGTGCTGCTCCCATTCGCCGGGATGCAGCCAGCGGTTGTCGGCGGCAACGTTGAGGTTTGGCTGGACGAGGACGGCGGAAGCTGTGGGCGCGGGCGTGGGTGGAATCCAAAAGCTGGCGACCAAAAATAAGTAGTAAAACAGAATTGGGCTGGAGAATATCCAAACCTCACGTCCAAAGAGTGCTTTCAACCTCCAATAGGGTTGCTTCCAATACAACTTCTCAGGCTCGTGTAGAGCGGGTTTCTTGGGGGACAATAACCCGAATGCGTATAGCGCATTCGCCGCCATGAGCACAAAGCTGATCCCGTAAACGCGAGTTGCATCAGCAGCCCATTATTCACTTGCGAGTAGCCAAGCTGATCCCAGGGAAAGCTGGTAATCCTCGCGGCGGCCAGCTCCATTGCGACCCAAAGAAACGGCGCGGCAACCAGTGCCCAGCGCGTCGAGCCCGTCGCCCTGCGCACCAGCGCAATGCAAAAGCCAAACAACCCGAAATAGAAACCCAGATAGAGGCTGAAGGCCACCAGCAGCAGTGTCGGCGCACCCCACGGCATATCGCCGTACTGGCGCATCACGTCGCGCACCCAGTAGCAGTTGCCGCCGAACCAGAGCACGCCGCAGAGATAGCCGAGGAGAAAGCTGCGGCGCAGCGGGCGCGGCCGGTTGACGCACTCAGGCGTCAGCAGCGCCCAAAGCAGCGGGACCAGCGCAAACCAGGCGAAGATCGACCGCCATGCGGGCAACGGCCCTGCCAGCGGAAACGGCAGCTCCAGCAAACCGGCCGAAAGACCGACCGCGGCCCACAACTTCCATGCTCCCAACTTGTTGATTGCGCTCTGCATCCTGGGCAAAGTGTATCGCATCGGCGCACAAAGCAAAGGCCCGATGGGGTTTTCCCGCCATGAAAATCCAATAAATCGCCGGAAAACAGGCTACAATTTGAGTATGTCTCTAGCGATTGTTGCAATGCGGATTCTGGAAGTGATGTTTTTTGTCGGCCTCATCGGCTCGGCCGTCGTTGTCCTCATCAGCTTTGTGGAAGACGGCAAAGAGCTCTTCGGCAAGGATGAACCGCCGGAATCGCGCGCATAAGGCTTTTGCCAAACCAGATTCTTTTATTGACTGAGTCATGAATAGCAAATAAACTAGTCGCGGGGCGTGTCGTAATTTTCTCGTCCCGCAATCCAGGAAAGCCGGCCATCGCGTCGGCACACTCACGATGGCATCTTCCCGAACGACCGTTGCTCCAATGTCAAACCGCGTGCGCCTGATCGTGGCATCATCCGTGATGCTCACCTTCATCTCCTTCTGGCGCGCGGCAGCGATCGTGCTCTGCGATCTGGGCTCGTCGGCCTTTTACGCTGGCGGCATCGCGGAGGAGGCGGTGGGCGCGGCTGCGCCCTGGTTCATCCTGGGCATCATGCTCTTCAGCTTTGCCGTGCGCGCGGTCTACGTCGAAAGCTGTTCGATGTTCACCCGAGGCGGCGTCTACCGCGTCGTCAAAGAGGCGCTGGGCGGCACCTTCGCCAAGTTGAGCGTATCGGCGCTCATGTTCGATTACATCCTCACCGGACCGATCTCGGGCGTCTCCGCCGGACAATATATTACAGGCCTGATGAACGAGCTGATCGTGGTGGCCAACAATAGCCACTGGCTGCCACCGGCACTGCTGGACCCGCATCATCACCCCTTCCAATTCAATATGGATTACACCTCGGCAGTCTTTGCCGCCGCGGTCACCATCTATTACTGGTGGGAGAACATCAAGGGGATCGAGGAGTCCAGCGGCAAGGCGCTGCGCGTTATGCAGATCACCACGGTGATGGTGGTGATCCTGCTCTTCTGGGGCATCTTCTCCGTCATCTTCACCCCCGGCGTGCATCTGCCGCCGCCGCCCACGGTCGCCAATCTCAAATTCAGCAACGATGCCCTCGGCTTCCTGAAGGGAACCAGGCTGGTGCCGCTGCTGGGGCTCTTCGGCATTCTCATGGCCTTTGGCCACTCCGTGCTGGCGATGAGCGGCGAGGAGAGCCTGGCCCAAGTCAACCGCGAGATTGAGCACCCCAAGCTCAAGAACCTCAAGCGCGCGGCCATCGTCATCGCCATCTACAGCCTGATCTTCACCGGTGGCGCAACGATTCTGGCCTATATGCTGATCCCCCTCAAGGATCACGTCCTCTACCAGGACAACCTGATTGCCGGCCTGGCAATGAACATGGTTGGCCCGCTCTTCTGGCGTATCGCCTTCCGCATCTTCGTGGTGCTGGTCGGCTTTCTGATTCTCTCGGGCGCCATCAACACCTCGATGATCGGCTCGACCGGCGTGCTGATGCGCGTGGCCGAGGACGGCGTGCTGACCGACTGGTTCCGCAAGCCGCACGCCAAATTCGGCACCAGCTCTCGCATCATCAATCTGGTCTTCATCCTGCAGATGACGACCATCATCGCCAGCCGCGGCAACATCATCATGTTGGGCGAGGCATACGCCTTCGGCGTCATCTGGTCGTTCACCTTCAACAGCCTGGCCATGCTCGTGCTGCGCTGGAAGTACAAGGGAGAGCGCGGCTGGAAGGTTCCGCCCAACATCCGCATCGGCAACTACGAGATTCCCCTGGGCCTGCTGTCGGTCTTCATGGTGCTGCTCACAGTGGCCATCGTGAATCTCTTCACCAAGTCGGTGGCCACGGTCAGCGGCATCATCTTTGCCGCCGCATTCTTTGTCATCTTCTCCGTCTCCGAGCGCGCCAACCTGCGCAAGCACGCACTCACCGCGCGGCAGATGAAGGATCAGTTCCAGCTCGAACATCAGGACACGATCAGCTCGGAGTCGGCGGCCATCCGCCCCGGCGGCATCATGGTCACCATGCGCGACGCCGCCAATCCCCTGGCACTCAAGTGGACGCTCTCGCGCACCAGCACCGAGGATCAGGATGTCGTCGTCATCAGTGTGCGCATGATGGGCGTGGGCGGGCCGGAGTACCTGAGCGCCGAGGAGCAGAGCTTCAGTGAAGACGAGCAGATGGTCTTCACCAAGGCCGTCAGCGTCGCCGAGAGCTTCGGCAAGAAGGTCTCGCTGCTGGTGGTTCCCGCCGGAGATATCTTTGCCGCGCTGGTGCAGGGCGCCAACTCGCTCGAGGTCGACTCGGTCGTCTCCGGCGCATCCAGCTCGATGACCGCCGAAGATCAGGCCTTCCACATGGGCCAGGCCTGGGAGTCGCTGCCCGAGCCCAAGCGCCAGTTCAACTTCTACGTCATCGGCCACGACGGCGACACCAAGGTCTTCTTCATCGGGCCGCACGCGCCCAACCTCAGCCCCGACGACGTCCAGCTGGTGCATCGCCTGTGGCTGAATATGCGCCGCGATCCGGCGATGCAGGAGCTGCATCACAGCGACATCATCACCTACGCGCTCACCCGCCTGGCTGGCCAATATGCCCGCGAGAAGCAGGAGATCCTGCGCGATCTGCGCAACTACCGCGTGGCCGAGAGCGCCAGCGCCCATCCCTTGCCGCGCGTCACCGGCCTCTCCGGCAACACCACGCTGCCCGGCCTGCCCGGCCGCTCTCCCAAGCCCCCGCACTTCCTGTAGAGCATCCCTTCGTTATCGCCCGCGCCGTAGGCATATCAGCAGCCATCACTCGCGCTATAGAGCATCAGCCACGAAGCCCGCGCCGTAGGCGCAGCGGTTATTAGCCCCGCGCTTCAGCGTGGGGTTGGCGATACCAAAAAATCATACGGAGTCCCGTAGGGACGATGTTCATGCTGCGCCTATCCTGTGTTTATTTAAGTAGCCGTCCCGGCAATTCGAGGGATCTTTCGTCTCCATTCGATTCATGCCACATCAATACGCATAGAAGGAAGCGATCCATCCCTGCAGCAACGCCGGGAAGCAGCCGAGCACGACAACCGCCGCGGCAATCGCGAGCAGCACGGCCATTGTCACGGGATGCGCATGAATCGGCGACTCGTCGATCGCTGGCATCACATAGGCGCGCTTGAGGACTTGCAAGTAGTAATAAAGCGAGACGGCGCTCATCGCGACAGCCAGCGCGACCAGCGCAAAGGGAATCGGCCCAGCAGAGACGCCCAGGACCGCGGCAAACAAATTGAACTTGGCCCAGAAGCCCACCAGTGGCGGAATCCCGGCCAGCGAGAGAAACAGCACGGCCAGCACCGCAGCCAGCAGGGGATTGCGCTTGTGCAAGCCAAGAAAAGAATCCAGCCGGTCGCTGCCCGTTGCCCGCTCGACGACAGAGACAACGCCGAATGCGCCAACGGTCATCAAGCCGTAAGTTAGGACGTAATAGAGAACGGCGTTCGTGCTATGGATCGTGGAGAAGATCGCCGCATTTTGAAAAGCGATTACGCTTCCCGTGCCTGAAAAAGCAGGATGAGCCGCAATTCCTAGCAGAATGTAGCCAGCATGAGCAATGGCCGAGTACGCCAGTAGCCGCCTAACGCCGATCTGCGCCAAAGCAGCCAAATTCCCAACGACCATGGACACTGCCGCAACCACCAGCAAGATCAGTCCTAGTTTGGGCCAGGTTTGATAATAGGGTCGTACAAACAGTTGTGCGCACGTCTCCGGACACAAAATGAACATACTATTCGTCAGCCAATTATTGCTCAGAGTGATGAGCAGCGCAAAACTGGCCACCTTGGATACGGAAGCGATAAATGCCGCAGCAGGAGCGGGAGCGCCCTCATAGGTATCGGGTGCCCAAAGATGAAACGGCACCGCCGCGACCTTAAAACCGAGGCCAGCCACAACAAGAATCCAGGCAACATAAAATAGAGGGCTCATCCCTGAATCCGAAATCGAGAGTTGTATTTCTGATAGATTAGTGCTACCGGTAAGTCCGTAAAAATAACTAAAACCAAATAGTAGAAATGCAGCCGACATTCCGCCGAATAAGTAATATTTGAGCGCTGCTTCCGCGCTCTTGCCGGAACTCTTGGCGAATGCAGTCATGATGTAAAGACTCAGGCTCAGTAGTTCCAGTCCAACGAAGATTACAAGAAGGTCTTGAGCTGCTGCAACCAAAAGTCCACCCGATGCAGCCATAAGAACCACCGCAACAAACTCGCCTACGTGTTTTGTAAATACTGAATCGATCAGCAACAACAAAGTGAGCGCGGTCAGCACTAGTATTCCCGTCTGCGCGACTTGAGCAAACCCGCCTGTTGACAGCAAGTAGAACTCGCCAGTATTGCCGAAACTAAGCCCTCCGTATCCTTGAAACCTCAATGCCCACAGCGCCGCCCCACATCCAGCCACACCTAACAGTGCAGCGACAGTGACCCGCACATTAAGCGCGGCCTTGCGCAGGAAGCCCAGGTCAACAATCAGCACAACCAGAGCCGCTAACTCCAGCATCGTCTCCGGCAGCGTCACGCGAAAGAGATCTGCGTAGTTCATTGCACACCTCCCGCAAGCAGCGCCTTCACCGCTGGTTCAATGCTATCGAGCAGTATTCGCGGATAGATACCAACAAACAAACTCACTCCCACCAGCAGGATAACTCCTGTAACTTCAGGCCATGTGATGGCGGCAAAGGGATGGTGCTGCTCCTTTTCCAACAGGTGCGCGCCGGGCAGCGCATCGCTGAAGAAGGCCTTCTGCATGGCTCGCCACGTATACGCCACGCCGATGACAGTGCCGACACCCGCCGCCACAACCCACCAAGGTTTGGCGATCCACGCTCCGACCAGTACTTGTAACTCGGCGATAAACCCGGAGAAGCCCGGCATTCCTATCGAAGCCATTGCGGCAATCACAAAGGCCCATGCGGCAAAGGGCAGTCGCTTCGATAAGTGCATGGTTTCCAGTTCAGCTAACTGCCGCGTATGCGTGCGGTCGTAGACGATGCGCCCGACAATAGCAAAGAGCAATCCGGCGATGATGCCGTGCGAGAACATCTGCATCACCGCGCCGGTCATGCCGATCTGATTCAGAGTCATGAGTCCGAGCAGCACAAAACCCATGTGGCTGACGCTGGAGTAGCCGATGACGAATTTGAAGTCGGTCTGCGCCAGCGCCACCAGCGCGCCATAGACAATGCCGATGACCGCCAGCACCGCGAAGACGTCGCGCCAGGAGCCGATGCCGATGAAAGAAAATCCCCACGGATCAAGACCGCGCGGAAACAGCGCAATGGCGACCCTCAAGCAGCCGTAAGCGCCCAGCTTCATCACAACTCCGGCCAGCAGCATCGAGGCAGCGGTGGGCGCGGCGACGTGGCCCGTGGGCGCCCAAGTATGGAAGGGCCACATACCGGCCAAGATCGCGAAGCCGGTAAAGACCAGAGGAAAGCACCACATCTGGAAACTGACGGGCAACCCTGCGTGCGCTAACTCAACCAGTCCTGTCGAATGGCTTCCCGCCGTTGCATAGGCCGCAAGCAGGCCGATGAGCACCATCGCCGATCCAGCAAACGAGTAGAGCGCCAGCTTCATCGCTGCATATTCGCGCCGTGTCGAGCCCCAAATGGCGATCAGAAAATACTTGGGCACAATCGCAATTTCATAAAAGACAAAAAGTAAAAACAAATCAAAGCTCAAGAAAACGCCGTAAACTCCGCCAATCAGCGCAAGAAATAATGCAAAGAAATCCTTTGTTTGTTTCTCAATATTCCAACTGAATAAAACTCCGGCCACGGCAGCAAGGCCTGTCAGCAGCACCAGCACGCGACTAATGCCGTCGGCTGCCAGCAGAAAGTGAATCCCCATCGTCGGCACCCAAGGCAGATCGACTATCGTCGCTCTTCCCTGCCCCATGCCTGCAATGAAGCCCGCGAAAGCCAGCGCAAAACCTGCCGCGGCAATTGCCAGCGCCAGCCAGCGCGCCAGCACCGGCCGCTCTTTGGGCAGCAGCGCCAGCACGAGAGCCCCGGCAAACGAGAGATAGATCGTCCACGCCAACATCAAAATCTCCAGTGAGCCAAGAGGTTAACGACCGTGGGGTTGACGCTCCCGACAATCAGTTGAGGCAATATTCCAAGAATAAACATAAGTCCTATCACCGGAGCCAGCGCCATTCGTTCCTGATGGTGAAGATCGGGAAAGCCAATGCAATGCTCCGGCACAAGGCCGGTAAAGATCTTCTGAATCACAGTCAGAATCACTGCCGCAGTCACCAATAGCCCGAGTACGCTAACCGTCGCGGCAATCCATGCCATCGAGAAGACTCCGCGAAAGATGAGTAACTCACCCGTAAATCCATTCAGCCCCGGCAATCCCAGCGAAGAAAACAAGGCGATCCCCATTAGCCCGGCCAGCACTGGAGCCGGCTTGCGCAGACCACCGAATTGATCGATGCCGCGATGACCGCCTGAGCGCAATTGAATAATCGCCACAAACCAGAAGAGAGCGGCTGCGGTCAATCCGTGGTTGAACATCTGTAAAATAACTCCATTCAGCGCCATCGCCTGATTGGTCTGCGCCGCGGCACCCGCGGCG
>Ga0302185_10002990_pt1 | contig 10669 bp, 6 predicted proteins | sample II_Bog_E1_1_FD_200231 | JGI IMG/M metagenome (GOLD analysis project Ga0302185, IMG submission 200231) | Peat permafrost microbial communities from Stordalen Mire near Abisko, Sweden - II_Bog_E1_2 | ecosystem: Environmental > Terrestrial > Soil > Wetlands > Peat | place: Sweden: Abisko, Stordalen... | reverse complement strand
AGATTGTTCTTGTCAATTTTATAGGCATATCCAAAAAAACCGGGGCGATTTTGATCTTCCTCGTACCGTAACGACCAGTAAAAGCCTAAAAGCTTTCGTTTAATTAACGTAACTTTTTCGGCCACGGTTTTTTTAAACCCGTTACTGAATTTAAAAAAGTATAGCAGGCTATAGATATTAAACTTAGCCTTTTTCCATATTTTTACTGGCAGCGGATCATAATAGGTGCAATCATAAACATAGGTATCAAACACAGCAAGCATTTTTACTTCCTTGCCCAATTCATTAAACTGCCTGGCCATTTCAAAAGCGATAACGCCCCCTAATGAAAACCCAGCTAACAGGTAGGGCCCCCCGGGGTTTTGCTGTATAATTGCATCAATATAATGCGATGCCATGTCTTCAATTGTTGTAAATGGTTTATCAATGCCGTTTAATCCTTTAGCCTGCAAGCCGTACACAGGCTGATCGGGCGCCAGCCCCATGGCAACCGCGTTGAAAAGCAACACATTGAGCCCTGCGCCGTGAACAATGTACAATGGGGCTTTAGCGCCTCCTGCTTTTATAGGCACCAATGAATCCCAGGTGATTGATTTGCCGTCGCGGCTCACCAGATGCGCCATTTTAGCAATGGTTTGATACTTAAATAACGAGGCAAGCGGTAATTTTTTGCCGGTGGCCCTTTCAATTTTAGTCATGATCTTCATCGCGATGAGAGATTGACCGCCTATTTCGAAAAAGTTATCGTAAATACCAACACGTTCAAGCCCCAGCGCCTCGGACCAGATGTCAGCCAAAAGCTTTTCAATGTTTGTACGCGGAGCTATATAAAAACTAATTTCTTCGGGCTCGGGGCAGGCGTACATTAACAATGCCTTTTTATCCACCTTTCCATTGCTTGTTAATGGTAGTGAATTCAGCTTTACAAAGTTGCCGGGCACCATATAAAATGGCAATGTTTTATTGAGGTACTCTTTTAGTTCAAGTGCGTTCGCTTCGCCGACTATAAAAGCGGTCAACTCCTTTTGATGTTCCTTTACGGTTTTGGCCAAAACAACAGCAGCCCTCACTTTTTCATGTTTTTGAAGCGCTGACGCAATCTCGCCGAGTTCTATCCTGAAACCTCTGATTTTTACCTGGTCATCAATACGACCCAAAAACTCCATATTGAGGCAGGGCAACAGCCTGCCCATATCGCCTGTTTTGTACATTCTGCCGCCATGGTGACTGTTAAAGGGATCTTTTAAAAAGGCATGGTCTGTTTTTTCCTTGTCGTTGGCATATCCACGGGCAACACCAACCCCGCCGATATACAGTTCACCAACTTCGCCTACTGGCACCTGGTTCAATTGTTCATCAAGAACGTAAAAAAAGTTGTTGTTCATCGGCCTGCCGTAGGGTATACTGGTCCAATGGCTTTCAACTTTATCAATCGTATAAAAATTACTCCATACCGTTCCTTCTGTGGCACCCCCAAGACTGATGGTCAATGCATCCGGAAAATATTTTTTAATCCGGTCAGGCAAATTAACAGGAATCCAGTCGCCACTCATAAATATCAGCCGAAGCTTGCTTTCAAAGGAAGTACTCCTGGCCGCTTCAAGTTCTCCAACAAAATAATCCATGGTAGACGGAACCGAATCCCAGAAAGTAACGCGATGTTTTACCATCATTTCTTTCAGCCTGGGCACATCCATCAGTTCCTGCTTATCGACCAATACGATCGATCCGCCGGCTGCCAGCAAGCCAAAAATATCATAAACGGACAGGTCAAAACACATGGATGTGATGAATAACAGGCAATCATCCGGACTAATTTTAAATTCCGTATTCACCCATAATATCAAATTTACCGCAGAATGGTGCTCAATCATTACACCTTTAGGTCTGCCGGTTGAACCGGAAGTGTATATAGTATAGGCAAGCTGAGTGCTCTCTATATTTATTTTCGGCTTGTCACTTTTCAGATTATCCAAATTAATTCCGGATAGTTTTACCAGCTGGGCTTCGCCCAGCATGGCAGAAAGCGCGTAATCACAATCTGTGATAACAATATTTACATCAGAATTTTTAAGGATATATTCCTGCCTGTCTAAAGGGTAATCCGGGTCGATCGGCACATAGGCGGCGCCCGCCTTCAGAATAGCCAGCATCCCGATGATCATATTAAAGTTGCGCGCCACAAGTAGCCCGACATTGTCGCGGTTTTGTACGCCATGGGCAATAAGGTAGCGTGCAAGTTGATTTGATTTTTTTTCCAGCTCACCATAACTCATCAGGTCGTCGTTACGGCGCAAGGCTATAGCCTTTGGGTTTAATAAAACCTGTTTTTCAAAAAGGTCAACAATTGTTTTTTCTCTGGGGTAATAAACGATGGTGTTGTTAAAATCTTTCAGCAACTGATAATCTTTCGCATTCTCAAATTTTTCAGTCCAAAAACTTGTTTTGGGATCAACAGTATCGGTGCCGGATAATGTCATAGTTACAGGGGCATGGTTTATCATTCTTTATACGCAAAGCGTTTTGTTTGGTTACGTTAAAAAAGTCGCCCCTCTGGCTTTTTGCCCACGGCTTTTGATTTTTAACCAGGATCGATTAATTTTATACTCGCGTTAAGCATGTCCTTTCTTTTTTAATTTTTTCTTTATCGTAAATAAAATCAAACGAGATGGTTCTTCAAAACAAAAATGCGATCATATATGGAGCCGGTGGCTCCATGGGCGGCGCTGTTGCCCGGGCATTTGCAGGGGCTGGCGCCAGGGTCTTCTTGACGGGATGGAATCTTAATTCAGTTCAAAAAGTCGCCGATGAGATTCTTGCCGCTGGCGGCAGTGCCGATGTTGCCCAGGTAGATGCTTTGAATGCAATGCAAATCGCACAACATATTGACAACGTTTTGAAAAAATGCGGTTCGGTGGATATCTCTTTCAACGCCACCGCAACCAGCGTTGTTCAAAATATTCCTTTAACAGAAATCGCTGTGGACGACTTTATGAACCCGTTAACACAGATGCTCAAAACGCGGTTTTTAACTGCAATAGCTGCCGGGAAGGCTATGATGACGCAAGGGTCTGGTGTGATACTGTCACTAACTGCTACCCCCGGCGGAATTGGCTATCCGTATACCGCTGGTTTTGCCCCGGCTTGTTCAGCCATTGAAACATTCTCCGCCAACCTGGCGGCAGAACTTGGCTTTTATGGCGTTCGTGTAGTAAATATACGTTCCGGGGGCTCGCCGGATTCAAAAGTATTTAAGGATGCCATTGACAGTGAGCCGGAATCCATGGCGCCCATTATCCGTGCAATGGAAAATGACACCATGCTAAAAAAACTCCCGCAAATGGCTGACATCGCCAATACGGCAGTGTTCCTTGTATCCGATCTTGCCGGTAAAATAACAGGGGTAACCGTCGACGTTACTTGCGGCACAACTGCCGGATTGAATTATAGGGTAGGATCTGATACATTTTCGGGAAAGTAAGCTCTCGCTGCATTCAATGATGGGAAACCATACGCCTGACAGCTTAAGAAAATCTCCCTGCCGGATTATTCATTAATGATGATCTTTATGCTTTCAACACCTTAAATCGGTTGCCACTCGTAGCCTCAAGTGGGTTCCTGGTTTTTATCTTCTATAAAAGTGTCTTTTTAATTACTAATTAATTACTAAACCATGAATCAATGTCGTTCCCACAAGGAAGACGCCTGTTTTTTTTAATCCTTATTTCGCTTTGGCTCAACAAAAATTTCAATGCAGGCATATAGTGCTCATTTTGTATATAGCGTTACTACACTATACCCATTAAAAAGCGCTATACTGCTGATATTTAATTACTTAAATTCAGAAAAAATTTGCCGGTGACAGAAACCTCCCGGGAGTTTTACAGACATCGCTGCTGCCCGGTATGACAAGATGCAGGGTTGGGTCGTTGAATAAACGACATTAGACCGTGATTGGATGATTTATTGATCTTGCTTCTCTCTCAAGCGGAAAGTGATCAGTCTGCAGTGGGGAATGTTTGATTATAATTTAAGGCGTTAATTTGATTTTCTAACACCTGTTTCATAAAATCGTCGTTGACATTGGAAATATAATTAGCCACCCGTTCGCCACTGTCCAGGTCAACCACAATTAAGGCAAACCCGCAGCCAGGCAATTCCGATGTCAAAATATCCGCTAAATCGCGCATTTTTTGGTTGCCTGTTTTGCTAATAGTTTCGGTTTCCGGTTCCTTCTTTTTTGACATGGTGTCGTTCATTCGTTTTGTAGGCGCTGCCGTAAATGCATTGGCGACTTTTACGTTTAAACGTACAAAAACGTTGTGGTTTTTCAAAAAAATATTGTGCACTTTCTTAAAGCTATATAATTGGTTTTTTTTCTTTCAAATTGAGTGTTTGTATAACAGAAATACGGCAATAATTAATGAGCAAAGATAAAAAATGCTGTAACAAAACTGCCGGATTCGGGTTTTTGACCGGTTAATCGGAAAAAGTCAAATCAAAAATAAAGCAATTTTTTAAACTATTTTTTAGTTTCCTTTTGTCTATGATAGACGTTTACCATTTTTTCAACTTAAGAATATTAACATTGTTATAAAAAGAAAAAAATTAAATATTAATTGATTTTATTTTAACAAAACTATTTTATTTTTAAAATATCGTCAATTTGGATTATATTTATTATTTTTATAAAATGTCACAGTTATACATTTTTTTATGCTGAAAAATCTAAAATATCTTCTTTTATTCTATTTGATTTCTCTGAATTTCTCTTGTAGCGAATACAAAAACATCCCCTATTACCAGGATTTAAATGTCCCTAACTACTACGAGGAAAACATCAACAATTATTCGCAATTGAAGATACAGCCCGGCGACATCCTTGCTATTAATGTAAGCAGTGTAAACCCCGAAGCCGCTTCTGTTTTTAATACAAGTATAAATCGTGTTAACGGTTCTACTGAAAACACGCCAAACAACCCGGTTTATGGTTTTAAAGTAAACGCAGACGGGGACCTCCAATTGCCCCTTGTTGGCGATATGAAAGTTATAGGGCTTACGATTGATGATATATCAAAACAACTCACCGCCAATCTGTTGCCATACCTCAAAAGCCCTATCGTCAACGTTCGTATAGTGAATTTTAAGATCTCTGTTTTAGGGGATGTTTTAAGGCCCGATGTTTACACTATAACGAACGATCACATTAATGTGAACGAAGCCCTGGGTTTAGCCGGTGACCTTAATATTACAGCCAAACGAAAGAATGTGCTTCTCGTCCGCGAAATTAATGGTAAACGGGAATATTTCGTAATAGACCTTACCAAAAAAGAATTGTTTAACTCTCCTTACTACTATTTGAAAAATAACGACATCCTATATATTCAGCCGGACAAAACAAAATATGGTACCGTTGAACGAAGCTCCAAATCAATCGGACTCATATTAACCGGACTGTCGGTCATTGCTATAGTAGTTTCAGCAATCCTGGTTCAACATCACTTGTAATTTAGTTATGACCAAAAAAATCTCCAGGGAATCGTCAGACGATAACCTTTATTTGCGCGAAAATTTAATAAAATATGTAAAAAAATGGCCCTATTTTTTATTGTCCATTTTGGTTGCAACAGCCTGCGCCTTTGTAGTTGTTAAGTTTTCTAAGCCAACCTACCAGATAAAAGCAACGTTGGTGATTGACGATAAAAAAGACAAGGCTGGGACAGAAAAGGTAGCGCTTCAGGAACTCGACCTTATTGGCGCACCAAAAACGGTTGAGAATGAGATCGAAATTTTAAAATCACATAAGCTAATAAAAGATGCTGTAGACCATCTGAATTTGTCGGTCGATTATAAACTAAAAGACGGCATTCTTGAAAATGATCTGTATGGTGTTGCGCCCTTTCGATTAAATTTATACCGGTCAGCAGTACCCGATTCGAGCCAAAAACTAAAAATCCAAATATTAAACGCCACTTCCTATCTGCTGTTGCGCGACGATGACAGACCTGTGCGATACGGGTTTAACCAGGTAGCGAATAACGAGGTAGGTACATGGAGTTTAAGTGTTGTGAATAACATTAAGCCGTATATAGGTAAAACCATAACTGTTTATGTAAATGATTCCGAATCAACTGTGATAGAATATCAGAAGGCGCTAACCGTTGAACTGGTTAATGTGGAAGCATCGGTTATTGATCTTTCGATAAATGATGTAAAGATAAAAAGGGGCGAAGATTTTATTAATACGCTTATCTATTTCTACAACCAGTCTGAACTGGCTGATAAAAATAACATTACCCAAAACACCATCGATTTTATTGATAAACGCCTGGATTCATTGCATGGGGAGCTTAATAACGCCGAAGGTAAGGTTGAAGGCTACCAAAGCGGTAACGGCCTGACGGATATCAATGCACAATCGGCAATATTTCTACAGGATGATCAATCAAACGGCGCAAAACTAAACGATATTAACATTCAATTGGCTGTGATTAACCAATTAGAAACCTATGTTAATTCTTCGGACAACAACGAGAGCAACATACCTTCTACCTTAGGGATATCCGATCAGGGCTTAATTGCACTTTTGCAAAAGCTTTCCGATCTCCAATTGCAAAAAACACAGCTACTCGCTACGCTTCCGGAAAAAAACCCCGCGTTTGAACCGATAAACAAACAAATTTCCCAGGTAAAGTCCGGTATTAAAGAAAGCATAAAAAACATCAAATCTTCCTTATTAACAACAAGAGACGGATTAAAAGCCGTTAAAACCAGCTTCAAATCCTCTATCCATGATATTCCCACCCAGGAACGGCAGCTGGGTGGCTTAAAACGACAGCAAAGCATAAAAGAGAACCTTTATACCTATTTATTGCAGCAGCGTGAAGAAATATCCTTAAGCTATGCATCGCCGCTTTCTGATGCCCGTTTAGTCGATTTGGCTTATGCATTGCCCCCCAAATCATCAAAAAAATTAATACCTTTTGTGGTAGCGCTTTTCTTAGGCCTGGTGTTTCCGGCGGGGTTAATCTACGGCAGGGAAAAGATAAAAAACAGTGTTAATAACACCAGGGAAATCGAGGCAGAAACTATGGTGCCAATTATAGCAGAGATCAATTATTTAAAGTTGCCTTCTGCAATTGTTACCGAAAATCCAAAAAATAACGCCCGGTTTATTTTGACGGAACAGTTCCGGAATTTACGCACCCAACTTAATTTTATCAGCCCGGCCGGAAAGACAAGCACCGTAACCCTGATCACTTCCAGTGTTTCTGGCGAGGGTAAAAGTTTTATCAGTAATAATCTGGCGATTTCATTAGCTAAATTAGGCAAAAAAGTTGCCCTTTTAGAAATCGATGTTTATAGATCAAAGGCAATTGCGCTATTTGGGTTACAGGAAAACAAAGGATTAGCGGACTATTTAGCAGGAAAAGCTACCTTGAATGAAATCATTCAATATTACCAACCGGATCCTAATCTGGCCATTATTGGAAGTGGTGAATTTGTCGATGATTTTTCGGAATTGTTGAACAATGAAACTTTCGAAAAGTTGCTGAACGAATTGAAAGAAGGTTATGACCATATTTTAATAGACAGCCCACCCCTCAATGTGATAACTGAAGGCCTTATTATAGGAAATTTATGCGACAATACTTTATACGTTGTGCGCGAGGGGTACACCCCAAAAACACTGTTACCGTTTATAGAAAAACTCCATACAGATCAGCAAATACCTGATATGCACATTGTATTTAACGGGGTTGAAACGGTACGCAGCGGTTATAAAGCATATTATCCGAACAACAAAGTTAAATAGCAAGGACGCTGCTCCTGTTAAAAGGTATAAATACCGCAGACCATCAATTCATACAGCCATTTGGGTGTATGATGATTATAATTAAGTAAAAAACAACGATAAACATTGATTAGTGATAAAGCAAGCGGTAATACAGTTTAAATCTTTATTTGATAAAAATAAAGCCCGATCAGGCAAAGTAAACATGAATATTACCATTTCCTTTCTCCTGAGGGCAATAAGTATAATCGTTTCTTTTCTAACAATTTCCTTTTCGCTTAAGCTTTTGTCGAGCAACAAGTACGGTATTTGGCTGGCTATTTCTTCAACCGTAAGCTGGATAAGCATATTAGACATCGGCCTGGCAAACGGACTCAGAAATAAGATTGCTGAATACCTTGCGGTAAAAGATTATAATAGTGCAAAAGTTGCTGTATCATCAACCTACGCCATCCTGTTTATGATCATTATTCCGATAATGACAGTGTTTTGTTTTTTAATAAAATTTGCCAATTGGAACTCGATATTTAACACAAAACTTGACGAAAACGAGCTGCTTTATACGGTTATGACAGTTTTCATAGGGCTGTCGCTGCAGTTTTTGTTGAAGCCGATTTCCTCGATACTTCAGGGCGACCAAATGATATATAAGTCCAATCAAATTCAATTGATCTGTAATTTTGTTCCGCTTATACCCATTATTTTTTTGAGTCAGTATTTAAGGGGCTCCATCCTGGCGTTGGCATTTGTTCAAACCATCCTCCCGGTTTTTGTTTTGATCATTTACACCATCATATTGTTCAGGGTACGATATTCCTTTATTAGTCCTTCCGTCAAATTAGTCAGCATGAAAAAGAGCAAATCGTTATTCGGGCTCAGTTTTGCATTTTTCATAGTTCAAATTGCAGGTATATTTCTCTACTCCACAACAGAATTAATTATAACAAGGGAGTTTGGTGGGTCGGATGTAACGCTCTACAACTTGTTGTTCAAATATTTCTCCACTGCAGGGATGGTCCTTAGCATTATCCTGGCTACATACTGGAGTGCCTTTACCAATGCGTTTTCATTAAACGACTTTGTTTGGATTAAAAAAAGCATCTCAAAGTTAACCAGGATCGCCCTGATGTTGCTGGCGGTTATCGTGTTGCAATTGGTGTTGGTGATACCCGTATTCAAAATATGGGTGGGCGATAAAGTACACGTTCCTTTTATTTTGAGCTCGGTAATGGCGATATACTTTAGCATAAGCTTGTTTACTTCGGTATATACTATTGTTTTGAACGGCACCGGCAAGGTAAAGATGCAATCTATAGTTTCAATAATTACCGCTGTACTACATGTGCCGGTCGTCCTTTTTTTTATCCGGTATTTACATCTTGGCTTAAACTCACTGGTGTATGCCGGCACAATCTGGACAGTAATACAGGTAATTGTTTGGAAAAATGAAATTGCTTCGATCTTAAAAATAGAACAGAAGGTCGCCGAAGCAAAACTTGTAACTCCCAATTAAAACGAAAAATATAAATTAAAAAAGTGTATGTATTATTTTATCACGCTTCTTTTTATATTGCTCTCAGCAAAGGGGACCTTCATTTTCTTTGCAAATATTTTTTGGCTGATCATAGACCTTGTATTTATATGGGTTGGTCTGGAAAAAAACCGTTTCGACAAAAAAGACGTTAAATTGTTTTTCAACTTTTTTTTTCTTTATGCCGGTTTTTGCACGTTCAGGTGGCTATTTTTAATTGATCTGCCCGCCCGGTTTTGGATCAGCGACATGGTGTTTTTCTTTAAATTTATATTTACAAGTTTCCTTTACTGCGCCGTATTAAAAGATAAGGCGCTTTATTACCTCACCAGGGTTATTATCCATTTGGCAATAATTTCAATTCCCTTCTATTTCTTACAACTGGTAGCGGGAGATGTAATTTTGGCTATTGGAAAGTTTATCAACTTACCCCCGAGGTTAACTTACCAGGAATATGTAAACTTCATCATCTTCACTTATGTACCGGGGCATGCTATTCGTAATTCGGGATTTTCGTGGGAACCCGGTGCATATGGCTTCTTTTTGAATACGTGCCTCGTGTTGTATTTTTTAACTAACAAGTTCACTTTCGATAAAAAAGCAGCATTGTTGGTGCTGGCCATTATAACTACTTTATCAACTACTTCATATGCCGGGCTGCTGGTGGTTTTACTGCTATATTTTCGTGCTAATCGCGTATCCTACGTTAAATTATTGGTGCTTTTGGTGCCCGTACTTTTGGTAGTTATTGTACAAATCCCGTTTTTGTTCACAAAAGTTTCGCTCATCTATACTGGCGATGTGGAGGACATGAAAAACATACAGTTCCTCAGCAAGTACTATATCGAAAGGGGCGAACAGATGCCGCTCAACCGTTTTGGGAGTATGCTGTATGTTTATCAGCTATTTGGCAATAATATATTTTTTGGGGTGAGTAATATGTACAATCAAAGTTATCCCATATTACAAAATATAAATATTTCAAACGGCATCAGTGATTTTTGCGCAAAGTTTGGAATCATCGGTTTGGGTTTTCTTTTTCAGCGCAGTTACCTGCTGTTTAAGAAGTTCACTAACAGCACGGAATTGAGCATTTATTGTATGCTGGTAATCCTGGTGCTCGGCTTTGGCGAATGTATATTTATACTTTCTTTAACCCTGTGTTTTTTCTTTTTGTACTATTATTACCCTCAACAAGAAGGGAAATTTGCGCTCGCTACTAACGATGAACCCGACAGGAAGGCCGCAATTAATATGGCTTAGGCCAACCCGGGTTAGTTTTTATTTTGATGAATGTTGTTTAATATTAAAATAGCAATAATATAACCAGATGAAAGTGCTTT
>Ga0302185_10002988_pt1 | contig 10673 bp, 10 predicted proteins | sample II_Bog_E1_1_FD_200231 | JGI IMG/M metagenome (GOLD analysis project Ga0302185, IMG submission 200231) | Peat permafrost microbial communities from Stordalen Mire near Abisko, Sweden - II_Bog_E1_2 | ecosystem: Environmental > Terrestrial > Soil > Wetlands > Peat | place: Sweden: Abisko... | reverse complement strand
ATATTGAAGATTGTTTTATTGCACTGATGACCAATTAAAGATGGAAAACGAAAAAGTTATCGTAGTAAAGGATTTGACCAAGCGATTTGGCGGTTTCACGGCCGTAGACAAAATAACTTTTGACGTGGAAAAGGGCGAAATTTTCGGCTTCCTTGGTGCAAACGGGGCAGGTAAAACAACGGCGATGCGTATGCTTTGCGGGTTGTTATTACCAACCTCCGGCCTTGCTAGCGTTGCAGGCTTTGATGTATACAAACAAAACGAACAGATCAAAAAAAACATCGGTTATATGAGCCAAAAGTTTTCGCTCTATGAGGATCTTACCATATCCGAAAACATCCGGTTTTATGCCGGTATCTACGGCCTGAGTGACGGGCGCATCAAAGAAAAGATTAGCTTGCTGATTAAGCAATTGCACCTTGAAGGGCAGGAAAAAACTTTGGTTAAGGCATTGCCGCTTGGATGGAAACAGAAACTGGCTTTCTCTATCGCAATCGTTCACGACCCGGCCATTGTTTTTTTGGACGAGCCGACCGGCGGCGTAGACCCGGTAACCAGGAGAGAGTTCTGGGAGCTGATCTACGAGGCATCGGAAAAAGGTATTACCGTTTTTGTAACCACCCATTATATGGATGAAGCGGAATACTGTAAACGGGTATCCATTATGGTTGACGGAAGGATAGATGCCCTCGGTTCCCCTGCGGACCTGATGAAAGATCATGGAGCAAATTCAATGGATGAGGTTTTTTTGCAACTGGCGAGGAAAGCAGTAAGGGTTGAATAGCTGTTCGGTTTATAATGTAGTTGTTAATGAGCATAAAAACGGGAAAGTTAACAGCTAAAGGACAATAAAGAGATGAAACAATTTCTAATATTCGTTAAAATAGAGTGGTTCCATATATGGAGGGACAGGCGGACACTGTTTATCCTGATATGTATGCCTATTGTTCAAATTATATTATACGGTTTTGCACTTACGAATGAAGTAAAAAATTCAAACGTAGCCATTTTCGACCAGTCGAGAGATGTATCGACCATGCAGATATCCAATGAAATAGCAGCCAGCCGTTATTTTAACCTTGTGAAAAACGTATATTCCTATAACGATATTGCGGCTACTTTCCGGAAGGGAAAAATCAGGATGGCGATTGTTTTTCCGCAAAATTTCCGTTACGATCTTTTGCACAGCAACCATGCGCAAATACAGCTGATTGCTGATGCATCTGATCCGAATACGGCTAATACCCTCACCAGCTATGCCAGTGTTATCATTAACGATTACCAGCAATCATTAAATCAAAATGATGATTTGCCTTATACCATAAATACCCAGGTGCGTATGTTGTATAATCCTGAATTAAAGGGAGCATATGGCTTTGTTCCGGGGGTAATGGCGTTGGTCCTGATGCTGGTTTGCACTATGATGACTTCAATTTCAATAGTGAAGGAAAAAGAAATGGGCACCATGGAAGTTTTGCTTGTTTCGCCGTTAAAACCATTCAGCATCGTTATTGCCAAAACAGTCCCCTATCTTTTTGTTTCGCTCCTGAATATTATCTGTATCCTTTTACTAAGTGTTTATGTGCTTGATGTACCTATTGTTGGGAGTATATTATTGTTGATGTTGGAAAGCACGTTGTTTACCGTTACTTCACTATCGGTGGGGATACTCATTTCCAATTTTGCAGAAACACAGCAAACCGCAATGTTCGCGGCTATGATGGGTTTGTTTTTGCCTACTCTTTTATTCAGCGGCTTTTTATTTCCTCTTGAAAATATGCCTGTACCCCTGCAAGTTATCGCGAACATCGTACCCTCGAAATGGTATTACATTATTGTAAAAAACATCATGATCAAAGGGTTGGGGTTCGAATCGGTTTGGCGCGAAACCATTATACTCGCTGGCATGACTTCGGCACTCCTCGGTGTAAGCATATATAAATTTAAAATCAGGCTGGCATGAGAATGCTGAAATTTTTATTGCAGAAAGAACTGCTGCAGATATTCCGCGACGCCGGTATCATCAGGATATTGTTTATCATGCCAATGGTACAATTACTTATTTTGCCGCTTGCCGCCGATTACGAAATCAAAAACATCAACTTAGGCGTAGTTGACCAGGACCACTCAGAATATTCGCGCAAGCTGGTGAATAAAATTGTTTCCTCAGGCTATTTCAAACTGAAGGAATACAGCCCTTCATTTAACCAAGGTTTAAAAGCGATAGAATCAGATAAAACAGACCTGATCCTTGAAATACCAACGCATTTTGACCGCGACCTGGTAAATGAGAATAAGGCAACTTTATTTGTAGCGGTTGATGCCATCAATGGCGTTAAGGCAGGTCTGGGAGGTGCGTATATACAACAGATCATACAAGATGATAACCAGGATGTGCGTGATGAATGGATACAGGCACCCCGTTATAACCCGCAGCCAAACATTGATATTGTTAGTTCTGATTGGTACAACCCCAACATGAACTACAAGGTATTTATGGTGCCGGGCATTTTAGTCATGCTGGTAACGATGATCGGTTCGTCATTTGCCGCGAATAATATTGTTCGTGAAAAGGAAATGGGCACCATTGAGCAGATCAATGTGAGCCCTATTCAAAAATACCAGTTCATTTTAGGCAAACTTATACCATTCTGGCTGTTGGCTATCGCTATACTCACTGTTGGTTTAATAATTGCCAGGCTGGTGTATGGCATTGTGCCGATGGGTAGTTATTTTACTATTTATGTTTTTGCAGGCATTTACTTAATAGCCATATTGGGTTTGGGCTTATTGCTGTCCACGTATGCACAAACACAGCAGCAATCCATGCTGGTATCGTTTTTTATAATCATGATATTTAATTTAATGAGCGGCTTATATACCCCAATTGAAAGTATGCCAGTATGGGCGCAATGGATTACCATATTTAATCCGGTAGCTTATTTTATTGAAGTAATGCGTATGGTCATGTTAAAGGGCAGCGGCCTCTCAGATATATGGCCCCAGATTGTTGCCATCATGGGTTTTGCCGCGTTTTTTAATGGCTGGGCCATATTAAATTACAGCAAACGATCAGTATAAATAATCCGACTTAGTTTGATTAAATACTTTGGTAAGCAGCATTCGGTATTGCTACCTGAAGTTAAACCTTCTGAAAAATCTGGTATCCGATAACCGGGTGACTATGTAGCCTTATGTGCAGCTATAGATGATCCAGGTCTTTAAATAATAAAATAGCAACAAATTTAGAAGTTCAGCAGATACGCAAAAAGTGTGAATGATGTAACTAATAGCAAGAATTGAATAACAATGGATACCCGAAAGCCGCCAACTTTGTAGGGTGATCATAAATTCACGTTAAACAAATCAATCATGTTCTACAACAACAATTTCTGGGGAATGGATATCATTTGGTGGTTCATTTGGATGGTAATGATTTTTTGGATTTTTGCTACCCCATATGATATACCAGGTCAGCGAAGGAGGAAAGATAGTCCTCTTGATATATTGCAAAAGCGCTTTGCTTCCGGGCAAATTACCAATGATGAATACCAGGGACGCAAAAAAATACTGACCGCTGATTTAGCCGGATAAAGTGCGGCTAACAGCAAAAATAAAATTTCGGTCATCAACAAAAAGCAATTCTTACTTCGATGAAAACTAACCGTCAACTACAAACCGATGTGCTGGAAGCGATCAGGTGGGAGCCTTTGCTTAGATACACTCAAATTGCTGTGGAGGCTAATGATGGTGTCATAACGCTCTCAGGAATTGTCGGGAGTTATATTAAAAAATCCCAAGCCGTGGATGCCGCGAAAAAAATAGCAGGCGTAAAAGCGGTGGTGGAAAAAATTAAAGTCAAATTTGATACGGACGATGAAAAAAGCGATTCCGAGATTGCTGGAGAAGTATTAAATGCTTTAAAAGCAAACAAGGATGTTCCGTTTGACCGGGTACAGATTGAGGTTGAAGATGGTCATGTTACGTTGGACGGTAAACTGGAGTGGAACCATCAAAAAGAATCGGCTCAGCAATCGGCAAGTCATGTTGAGGGCATAAAAGTGCTTACCAACCATATTGAAATTGAAACCGATAATCCTGACGATATTGAGAAAGCAGACATTGAACAATCTATAGCGCGCAACTGGGCGATGAATAACCAGGATATACAAGTATATGTTTCCGGCAATAAGGTTACACTAAATGGGATCGTTCATTCCTATTATCAAAAGGAAGAAGCAGAACGGATGGCCTGGAATGCGCCTGGTGTTTGGACGGTTAATAATGAACTGCTTATCGATTATAATGAATGACAAAGGGCAGGACATTCGACTTAAAATCAAAGCCCATTTTATTAGAAAACTCCCCTTCATAAAAATATAAACAAATGAATGATTTACTTAAAAACCCCATCGATCCCATTCAACATCGTAAGGTTTATCTCGTTGGTGGCGGAATTGCTTCTTTGGCAAGCGCCGCCTATTTTATTAAGGACGGCCACATTAATCCCAGCAATATCACCATATATGAGGAGCTAAACATTGCCGGCGGCAGTCTTGACGGTTCAGGATCACCGGAAGATGGTTATGTGATGCGCGGCGGTCGAATGCTTAACTTTAGCTATCTGTGTACCTACGACCTCTTTTCATTTATCCCTTCGCTTAGCGATCCGGGCATAATGGTACTTGATGAAATTAAAGCTTTCAATCAAAATATAAAAACACATGCTAACGCCCGTGTGGTTGAAGACGGAAAAATAATAGATGTCTCTTCTATGGAATTCAGCAATCAAGACAGGCTTGACCTGATCGAGATGATGTCCGTTAGCGAGAGTCATCTCGGCAGCAAACGCATCAATGAATGGTTTGCGCCTGGGTTCTTCAAAACCGACTTCTGGTTTATGTGGGATACCATGTTCGCCTTCCAGCCCTGGCACAGTGCGGTGGAGTTCAAGCGATACCTGCACCGTTTCATACATGAATTTAAACGGATCAACACGTTAGCCGGCGTAGACCGTACCCCTTATAACCAATTCGATTCTTTAGCAAGGCCATTAATTGAATGGTTACAAAAGCAGGGTGTTCAATTTGAAACGGGAACCAGGGTGACCGATCTGGGTTTTTCATTGACTGGCGACAAGCAAACTGTTACAAAACTCAATTTATTACAAGACGGGGAGAAGAAAGCCATCACAATCCATGTCAACGATATGGTACTGGTCACCATTGGCTCGATGACTGCCGATTCAAGTCTAGGGTCGATGCATTCGGCACCGCAACTGATCACGGACAAAAGAGATGGCAGCTGGAAACTGTGGGAATCGATCGCAAAAAACAGTGATCAATTCGGACATCCTTCGGTATTTGACAACCGTGTTGACGAATCAAAGTGGGAATCGTTTACTGTAACTTGCCAGGGGACGGAATTCTTTGACCTGATGGAGGAATTTTCTGGTAATAAAGCCGGAACCGGCGGCTTGGTTACATTCAAGGATTCTAACTGGCTGATGTCGATTGTCCTGGCTTATCAGCCTCACTTTATCGGGCAGCCGGATAATGTCACCGTATTTTGGGGTTATGGTTTATTTCCCGACAAGGAAGGAAATTTTGTAAAAAAGAAAATGGCCGACTGCACCGGTGCGGAAATCCTAACCGAGCTATTTTCCCATCTTGAATTTGATGCTGTAACCAATCAATTGCTAAAAACATGCAACTGTATCCCGTGTATGCTGCCTTATATCACCAGCCAGTTTTTAACTAGGTCGCCGGGCGACAGGCCATTGGTGCTACCGGAAATATCTGAAAATTTAGCTTTTATTGGCCAGTTTGTAGAAGTGCCGGATGATGTTGTTTTTACGGTCGAATACTCAGTGAGAACTGCACAAACCGCAGTTTACGAACTATTGGAACTGGACAAAAAGCCAACCCCGATGTATAAAGGCGATCATCATATTGATGTGTTATTTGATGCAATGAAAACCATGCTGACTTAACAATAATACCGCCCCGTTGGATGTACGTTTATGAGATACTTATAGTTTTAAAATAAAATTATGGCAATAATCGAAGACACCCAAGACTTTTTAGATGAAACGGGTAGTATGGCGAAATTTACGGGACACTTTTTTTCACATGGATTAAGGCCCAGGTTTGAAGTAAAGGAGCTTTTTGCCCAATGTTATACAATAGGCTATAAATCATTCCCGCTCATTGGTCTTACCGGATTTATTATGGGCCTGGTATTAACCATGCAATTGCGGCCCTCACTGGTAAGCTACGGTGTGCAGTCAGAATTACCTGTTATGGTAGGTATAGCCATCGTAAGAGAGATCGGTCCTGTGATAACCGCGTTGATTTTTGCCGGTAAAATAGGCAGCAGCATCGGTGCCGAATTAGGTTCGATGAAAGTGACAGAGCAAATAGACGCGATGGAAGTGAGCGGTACCAATCCCTATAAATACCTGGTGGCTACCAGGGTACTTGCTACCACCTTAATGCTCCCGATTCTGACCATATTGGGTGATGCGGTCTCCCTCCTTGGCGCTTATATCGGAGTTAACCTGAGTTCAACAACCAGCTTACATTTCTTTTTTACGCAGGTTTTTCAAAGCCTCAGTTTCAGTGATATTTTGCCGGCGATAATCAAAACATTTTTCTTCGGTTTCGCAGTGGGTATCATTGGTTGTTATAAAGGCTTCAACTCCAGTAAAGGCACCCAAGGCGTGGGTATTTCAGCTAATTCAGCCGTTGTTTTATCATCTGTATTGATATTTATCATCGATCTGCTTGCTGTTCAATTCACCAACCTCTTAGGTTTAAACTAATCCCTATGACAACAGCAGCAAAAAGTGAACTCAACTCTAAAGATAATGTGGCGAAAGGAGGGCCGGTAATTGTTATCGAACACTTGTTTAAGCGCTTTGGAAAAAATGTAGTATTAAAGGATTTCAACCTCACGGTACACGAGGAGGAAAATGTAGTAGTTATGGGTAAATCAGGTGCTGGTAAATCCGTGCTGATCAAATGTATCATCGGGCTATTAAAACCTGACAGCGGCAAAATATTGGTATTCGGTGATAATGTGCCGGACCTTGATCCTGATGAACTGGACAAGGTGAGGACCAAAATTGGTTTCCTTTTCCAGGCCAATGCGCTTTACGATTCCATGACCGTACGGGAAAACCTGGAATTCCCATTGCGCAGGCACTGGATCGATCTTACCCAAAGGCAAGTGGACGAGATGGTGTCAGAGGCGCTGGACAATGTAGGGTTAAAAAATACGGTTGATATGATGCCCGCTGAATTATCCGGGGGAATGCTCAAGCGTGTAGCGCTCGCCAGGACCCTGATCCTGAAGCCGGAAATTATCCTATATGACGAGCCGACCACCGGCCTTGATCCTGTTACCTCAAGGGAGATCGATAGCCTGATCCTGAAACTGCAAAAGAAATACCACACCTCTTCTATCGTGATTTCTCATGACATGAATTGTGTTAAGAATATAGCGGACCGGGTAATTCTGTTACTGGATGGCATATGCTACGCGAATGGCACTTATGATGAACTGGAACATTCAACTGATGAAAAAATAAAACAATTTTTTGAGCAATAGATCATGGCAAAACAGGGTGAGAATAACATAAAGCTTGGCGTATTTGTCATAGCAGGCTTAATTGTAATGATGGTTTCTTTCTATCTGATCGGAAACAATACAAGTATGTTTGGAAGCAGCTTTACGCTTAAAGCACATTTTGCCAATCTTGACGGCTTGATGGATGGTAACAATGTGCTGTTTTCAGGCATACAGGCAGGAACTGTAAAAAGCATAACCATTGTTAATGATACTACCATAGAAGTGAGTATGCTTATTGACAGCAAAGTAAAAGCATACATCCATAACAACGCGGAAGCGGCAATAGGTACAGAGGGTTTAATGGGCAACAAAGTGGTTAATATTCAACCGGTAAAAGGGAACAGTCCGATGGTAAAAAACGGCGATGTGCTCACAGCTCAAAAGCTGACCAGTATGGATGCAATGCTGCAGACACTTTCAAAGACGAATAACAATGTGGCAACGATATCAGAAGCTTTAAAAATAACTGTATTAAGATTAGATACCAGCGCGATCTTCAGCGTGTTGAATGATAAAAATATAGGGATCAGCCTGAGGTCATCTTTAAAAAATATTAATAACGCCACCAGTAACGCTGGCGATATGACCCAGGGACTGGATGAAATAGTGATGCAAATAAAACAGGGCAAAGGGGCTGCCGGGTTATTGTTAACCGACACTGCATTTTCAGGCAGTTTAAAAACCGCGATGACCAAACTGAGATCGGCGAGCGATAATGCTAATAAGATGAGCCTGCAGCTCAATAACCTGGCTGCCAGCGTTAACCATGACCTTGCCTACGGCAAAGGGCCATTACATGCTTTACTGCGTGATTCTTTGATCACCCAAAAGTTAAATACCAGCATGGATAATGTCCAGAAAGGAACGGATGGCTTTAACCAGATTGTAGTAGCTTTAAAGCATAATTTTCTGGTGCGGGGTTACTTTAAAACCCAGGCAAAAAAGCTACAAAAAGACAGTATCAACCGGTTGAATAAGAAATAGACCCACTGCTATTCCTATTTAGTTGGATTAAATTTCTGCTTAATTTTTGCTGATCCGGTATTCAAATTACCCTATCTCACTATTTTAACTTTTTCAAATGTTACAACAGAATCGTTAAACGTGTCCTGAACCATTAATATTAGTGATGAGTGTCATTTAATAAAAAGGCAATTGCATTGAACTTAGAGGGAACATCTGTTAACCTCATATTCATTACAATCACCTATGAAAACGTTAAAATTTAATTTCACCCATCCCTTTAAAGGGCATGCCCGAATAAATATGCCCGGCCTGCCAAATTCTCCCTGTATCCAATTATATATAGACAGCCACGGAAGTAATCTGGTCGAAATCCCTTTAGACAATTACCAAAAAGGTAAATATAAAATCACACTTGACTGGGAAGTAGATAAACAGTTTTTTTTCATCAGCAGGATTTTCAAATTAATGAGAACCCCAATTTAATTCCTGCGATCTCATGAAAATCTACATTAAAAATATGGTGTGCATTCGCTGCAAAATGGTCGTAAAAGGTCAGCTAAAAAAAGTTACTTCGGATAATGCTGTTATAAAACTTGGAGAAGTAGAAATTACAGGAACGCTTACCGATGCTCAATTAAATGAGTTCAGATCCGGATTACTAAAGTTTGGCTTGGTGGTTTTGGATGACAAAAAAAGCATGCTCATCGATAAAATTAAAAAGGTTATCGTCGAATTGGTACATTATGAAGACGAGCCCCTAAAAGTAAATTTTTCTGCTTATTTAAGTAAAAAATTGAACTATGAGTACACGTATATGGCTAACTTATTTTCTGAAGTAGAGGGGATAAATGTTGAACACTATTTGATCAGTCACAAAATTGAACGCGTTAAAGAATTGCTCATTTATGAAAGGCTTTCATTAAGAGAAATATCTTATAAATTGAATTACAGCAGCGTGGCACACTTATGTAATCAATTTAAAAAAATTACCGGATTAACGCCTGCAAATTTCAAGAAATCAAAAGTAGCAAATCATCTCCAACCGGATAAATCAGGTTGATTCAAAGTGTGAATAATGTAACTAATTATCTGAATTACATAATACTTACGCTGTTAAATTAGTGAGGTTTGTATAATCAACCAGGATAAAAATGACAAATAATATTTTAGCGACGGTTCTGCAGCAGCCGTTACCCTTAACCATGAACGCTATGGTGATGGAAGCGGCAGGCCAGCCATTAACAAGTAAAACGATTCCACTGCCTCTCCCTAAAGCAGAACAAGTCCTCATAAAAATAATTGCCTGTGGCGTTTGTCGAACCGACCTGCATATTATGGATAGCGAGCTGCCTGATCCAAAGCTGCCACTTATCCCGGGTCATGAAATTATCGGAATAATTGTACAGACAGGACAAGAAGTTACACATTTTAAAACTGGCGATTTAGTTGGCGTTCCCTGGGTGGGCTACACCTGCGGCTATTGTAAATACTGCCTGAGAGACCAGGAGAACCTATGTGAAAATGCCCTTTTTACAGGCTATACGATTGACGGGGGATACGCCGAATACACCGTTGCATTTCAAAAATATTGTTTCCATTTATCCGCACAATATAGCATTCCTTCAGCTGCACCATTACTCTGCGCAGGTCTTATCGGCTACCGTTCCTACAAAATGATCGAGCCGCATGCTAAAAAACTGGGTTTTTATGGGTTCGGGGCCGCCGCTCACATACTCATACAAATCGCTTTACATGAAGGAAAAGAAATTTATGCTTTTACCCGCGATGGCGATACCACCGCGCAGGCGTTTGCAACACGGCTGGGAGCAGTATGGGCTGGCGATTCCAGCGTTACGCCACCCTCAAAGCTGGACGCTGCGATAATTTTCGCGCCCGTTGGAAATCTTATACCTAAAGCACTAAAGGATATTGATAAAGGCTGTAGTGTAGTTTGCGGAGGAATTCATATGAGTGATATTCCCTCTTTTTCTTATGAAATACTTTGGGAAGAGAGGCTTGTCCGATCAGTAGCTAACCTCACCCGTAAAGACGGCGAAGACTTTTTTGAAATTGCA
>Ga0302185_10002985_pt1 | contig 10675 bp, 9 predicted proteins | sample II_Bog_E1_1_FD_200231 | JGI IMG/M metagenome (GOLD analysis project Ga0302185, IMG submission 200231) | Peat permafrost microbial communities from Stordalen Mire near Abisko, Sweden - II_Bog_E1_2 | ecosystem: Environmental > Terrestrial > Soil > Wetlands > Peat | place: Sweden: Abisko, Stordalen... | reverse complement strand
TGCTGACGATCCTGGATGAACACACGCGTGAATGCCATGTGCTGTGGGCGGAGCGGGCGTTGAAGGCGGCGGACGTATTACATTGGCTGCAAAAGGCCGTAGAGCAACATGGGGCCCCGGAGTTTCTGCGCAGCGACAACGGCTCGGAGTTCATTGCCAAAATCGTGCAACGGTGGTTGCAGGAGCATCGGATCAAGACGATCTACATCGAGCCAGGCAGCCCGTGGCAGAATGGATTTGTGGAAAGCTTCCATGGCCGGTTCCGGGACGAATGTTTGAACCGGGAACAACTGTGGACCTTGACGGAAGCGCGGGTCGTGGTGGGCGACTATCGGCAAGAATACAATCAGCTGCGGCCGCACAGCCGACTGGGCTATGAAAGCCCGGCGGTTTTTGCGGCGCGGAGTTGTCCATCCCCAGCTCCGTTCGGGCTTCGCCCTCACTCCGCTGGGGATGGACAAAAAATCAACAAAAACATAACCTCAACCATGTCCCAGGACTAACTCATGGACTGGACCAGAAAAACGAAGCCGGTCAAAAAAATCCAAACCCTTGCTCGCCGCCCGGTGAAAAAGGCTCCGCCGAAAGCAGCGCCCGAGTGGCCAATTAAAACTTTGGATCAGCGGCCGATTGTTGTGGCCGTGGCGGGACCCAATGGTGCAGGCAAAACCACCTTCTACGAAGCGCACTTAAAAGCCAGCGGCCTCCGCTTTTTGAACGCGGATGTTTTGGCCGGAGAACTGGGAATTGACGCCTATCAGTCGGCGGAGGTCGCGGCAAAATTGCGGCAGGAATTCGTGAGCCAAGGCGAAAGTTTTGTTTTCGAAACAGTGTTTTCCGATCCGGTGGGAGACAAGCTGTCGTTCTTGAAACAGGCAGCACAGCAGGGTTCCACGGTGGTGTTATGCTTCATCGGCATTGCCGACGTGGACCGCTCCGAAGAACGGGTGGCCATGCGCGTCAGCCAAGGCGGACACGATGTGCCGACGGACAAACTGACGGCACGGTTTCCGCGCACCCTGATCAATCTCAAGCAGGCCATCCGCGAACTTCCCTGCGTCCTCGTCTTTGACAACGACGACTTGCGACATCCTTATCGTCTCGCGGCGGTTTTTCAAAATGGCCAGCATACGCATCTGGCCAAATCAATCCCCACCTGGCTCAGATCCGTTTTGTAAAGCGGTGCCGCTTGCTCCAATCCCACCACTTTGCTCTTGTGACTTTTTCTAATGAAACTTGCTCTTGCGAAATCCAGGATTCGGAAAAATTATCACTTTTTGACTTGTCATCTCCGGGTTTCTTTTTTAAGGTAAATTCCGGTTAAAAAAGACATTCTTGTCGAGGGCACAAATCATATGGAGTGGATTGATTTATTAATCGCAGGGTCGGTTGGGCTGGCCACCAGCTACAGCCTCATCACACTTATTTTATACGCCACCCGGCGCTATGGCGTGCCGGATCGGACGATTGAGGCGCATCACACCCACAAGATTCCCATCCCCCGATTCGGCGGTGTCGCCCTGGCCGGTTCCATGGCCGTCGTTTTTTTGCTCTTCTCCTTCCTGCTGGGCAAAGATTTTTGGGTTCAAAGCCAACGTGGCCTGATCGTCGTTTTGACGCTGGCGATGTTCTTTGTGGGCTTGTATGACGACCTGTTTGTCTTGGGTGCCAAACGCAAACTTTTTGGCCAGCTGGTCATCGCCAGTCTCGCCTATATTTATGGCATCGGCATCCATGAGTTTAAAATTCCGATCACCTATCAGGTCATCGATTTGGGGCTTTGGTCCGGGCCGATAACAGTGATTTGGCTGGTGGCCATGACCAACCTGATCAATCTGATCGATGGGATCGACGGTTTGGCGGGCGGCATCTGCCTGATGCTCATGTCCCTGTTTTTGTATGTTTCCATGCAATCGGGCATCGTGCCGATCATCAGCGCCGGCCTGGTGGGTGCGTTGTTGGCCTTTTTGCGTTTCAACTTTCCGCCGGCCAAAATTTACATGGGCGATGGCGGGGCTTACATGCTCGGATTTTTCATCGGTTGCACTACGATTGTGACTTCACAAAAAGGCACCATCGTGGCGGCTCTGGTGGCTCCTTTGTTCGTGCTGGCCTTGCCGATCATTGATACCTCGCTGGCCATCATCCGCCGCGGCTTGAAAGGCTTGCCCTTGTTCCGGCCAGACAAACGCCATATTCACCACCGCCTACTTGCCGCTGGCCAACTTCTAAGCAAACTCAAACGGCCAAGTGCATGGGTCCTTGCTTCCCCGGTCAAAGCCTTCGCCTGTTTGCCAATTCGCTCCAACCGAGTCTCACTGTCGTTCAGATGAGTCGAAATCTGCTGCCGTAGAAAACTTCCGGCCAAATTGCGTAATTCAGCTACAGCGGCAAAATGTGTGCGCCGGGAATTTGGAGTTTCCACGACCCGCACCGCCCCCAACTCCCGTAAAAATTGCAATCCCTGGCTAGTTGAGCCGAGGCTGATGTTAAGGCGTTCTTTGAGGTCTTGGAGGGTAAGCGGCAAATGGGAGACGAAGAGCAGGCCGTAGATTTCAGCAACGGAACGGGGCTGACCGAGCGCACGGGAAAACTGGACGAACAGTTCAATTACCTCGGCCTCCATCGGCGATAGCCGGGAAACCGAACTGTTTTTTGATTTGGCACCACTATTATCCATGGTTTTAATAGTCTTCACCCTGCCTCACGCGAGCGATTAATACCGACCCGCAAATCCTTTTCAACAAAAATTGAAAGAAAAGTGAATATTTTTTCAGGCGATTAAATTTCCACTGAAAAACCGCGCTTCTCACAATGACTCCAAGGCTGAGATTTTCTGAAATTCCGCCAAAATCTCCGCATGACCGGCTTTTAACGCGGCCATTCATTCGATTATTTGAATGATTTATTCACGCGTCTGCCCGCCGCCAAGATCACCCAAATCAAAGAGTTCACACGAGCGGCATGGGCCAAGGCCAAAACGAGAGAGCAAGTGGTTGCCCAAGCGGCTTGAGCCACCACGCGCTAACGCAGAATTGTTGTGCTCGGTGCCAAATAAGTTAAAAATATCTTTATTATAAGACAAGGAAAGTTGTATGGTCTGCTCGTTGCCAGTTTTTCTGGTTCCAAGGCCGTGAACCTCCAATTTTGGTGACACCGGTGTTAAATGATGAGCTCACAGCCAACGAATCCATGAAAATCAGAATACTTGCAGTCTTGGCGCTGACCCTGCTCGCCGCTATCAACGTTCAAATCTCCACCGCGGACGCCCAGAACACCGTGTTCACCTATCAGGGACGCGTGTTGGACAACGGCACCGCCTTCACCGGCATGGGGCAGTTCCAGTTCGCGCTGGTGTATCCCCAACCCAACCAGCAGGCCGGCGCGACGGCGATCATGGGCGGCAACCCGCCCTTCGAGTATGTCACTGGTTTCACGATCGGCCCGTTTGGGTTTGGCTATCTCACCGCTCCGGCGGTGACCATCACCGGAGGCGGCGGCTCCGGCGCGGTGGCCACGGCCAGCCTCCTTGGGAGTTCCCTGACGAGCCTCACCATCATCAATCCGGGCTCCGGCTACTCCAGCGCGCCGGCGGTGACCATTGCGCCACCGCCGAATTCCTATTATACCTACTGGAGCAACGACGGCACGAGCGTGGACGGCAGCGAACCGGCGACGAAGGTGACTGTGGCCGTGACCAACGGCCTGTTCACGGTGGTGCTCGGGGACACGACGATAAGCAACATGGCCGCCATCCCGGTTTCGGCTTTCAACCAGCCGAACCTGGAATTGCAAATCTGGTTCAGTGACGGCACGCACGGGTTCGCCGCCTTGAACCCGCCGCAACCGCTCACGCCCACGCCCTATGCCGTTTATGCGACCACGGCCGCCAATGCAAATTATGCGACCACCGCCGGCAGCGCCGGTTCAGTTCCCGCCGCGAACATCACGGGAACCATTTCGGTTGCCGCCACTAACATTACGGGAACGATTCCAACCACCGAGCTGCCGGTCAGCGTCATCACCAATGGCGCAAACGGGGTGAACATCACCCTGGCCACTCCGCCGGGCATGGCAATTGTTCCGGCGGGTTCGTTCACGATGGGGGACAACCTCGATGGTGAAAGCGACGCGATTCCAACCAACATCTACGTCTCGCAGTTTTACATGGACATCAATCTGGTGAGTTTGAGCCAGTGGCAGTCGGTGTATTATTGGGCGACGAACAACGGCTACAGCTTTGACAATGCCGGTTCCGGCAAGGCGGCGAACAATCCGGTGCAGACGGTAAATTGGTATGACGCGGTGAAATGGTGCAACGCCCGTTCAGAACAAGCAGGTTTGACTCCGGTGTATACATATACTGAAAATCTTCTCGGGCATAACTACATTTTCGTTTATCGATCATCTGGAGATATTGATGCGGTCAATGTCAATTGGACGGCCAATGGATTCCGGTTGCCGACGGAGGCGGAGTGGGAGAAGGCGGCGCGAGGCGGGTTGAGCGGGCAGCGGTTTCCGTGGGGCAACATAATCACGGAAAATCTGGCCAATTATTATGGATTCGCCGGCTCGCCTGATTACGATTTAGGGCCTAGCGGTTACAACTCCATCGGGAGCGTGGGGGGAACGTCACCGGCGACGAGTCCGGTGGGGTCGTTTGCGCCGAACGGATATGGGCTATACGACATGGCGGGAAACGTTGGTGTTTGGTGTTGGGACTGGTATGGAACGCCGTATGGTCAACCGACGACTAATAATCCAACCGGAGTAGGTCCGGGATCGGGCTTCCGTGTGTTGCGCGACATCAGTTGGGCCAGCTTCTCCTACTACGTCCGTTGTGCCGATCGCGAGGACGTCCTCCCGACCGACGCCTACAACACTTTCGGGTTCCGTTGTGTGAGGGGGCATTAGTTTTTGCTCTTTTTATGCTTTAACCCTTTTGAAAGCCGGCGCAGCGGTGAATTTTTTTGAGGAAAATATGATGGCAGAAAGCGACAACATATTAACCAAGCTGCAAGACTTGAGTTTGTGCTGGGCGACCGGATCGAGACCAATCCATTTCAGTCGGGATGCGAACGGCGGAGGCAACTGCATGATCACCCACAACGATGGGGGGAGTTTAATGAAATGAAACCAGGCGAAACCGATCAATTTCAAAAATGAAAAATAATATCCTAACCGCTTTCCGGATGATTGCGGGCTTGCTGTTGGCACTGCCCAAACTTCACGCGCAATCATACGCCATTGACTGGTATAAGGTCGCTGGCGGCGGCGGCACCAGCACGGGTAGTGTTTATTCCATCAGCGGCACCATCGGCCAGCCGGATGCGAGCGCCAACAATGCCATGTCGGGCGGCAACTATGCATTAACCGGTGGTTTCTGGTCGCTCTACGCCGTGCAGATGCCCGGCGCACCGTTGCTGACAATCACCCATGTCGGCAATCAGGCCATCGTCTCGTGGTCGCCTTCGGCCACGGGCTGGACATTGCAAACGAACGCCAATCTCGCCACCGGCACCTGGGGCAATTATCTCGGCACCGTCGTGAACAACAGCGTCACCAATTCGCCGCCCACGGGAAATTTATTTTTCCGTCTGGCGAATCCGTGAGCACCGGAAGCAATTTATCGGAGTTCCGCTGTAGTTGACACTTGGATTTACCATGGTGATGGCAACACCGGAAACCGTAGCAACCGCCACTGCACCTGTGCCCCCCTTGCCGGCCACTGCAACATAGGGTGCAGTCGTATAACCGGCGCCCGCTGTAGTAATCGTCGGGCTGCTATTTTCGGGTCAACATTTAAGAGGAAATCCTTCAATCGTCCGCCATTGATGCAACTTGGGTCATCGTATGAGGGAGGTTCGCATTTGCCGAGTTTCGCAGCTTATTTTTCCAACACGCGATAAAAGCGCGCGCTGTTGGTTGCCTGATTGTCTTGGATAAAAAATTCGTTGCCGGGGAAATTCGTGATGGTTGTGATCGTGAACCAATTGGGCGACGCGAGATTGGTGGTGGCTTGCACGGTGTAATTGAATCCTTGCGAACCAATCAAGTTGAAGCCGAACTCTGTTGCTGAGATTTTTTCCAGTTCGCCCAGAAACGGCGTGCCGAGGGGATAGGCGGTGATGTTGACGATGGCGTTGTCCGGCGGGATGGTCACGCTATGTAAACTCACCGGATCATAATAACCCTGGCTGTTCAGACTGTCGCCGCTGCCATTGTTGGCGCTGACATACCACACGCCGCTGGCCGCGCCTACGGAATAATCGCCGTTGTCGTCCGTGTCCACGAAGGTTGTCACATATTGCAAGCCATTGATGGTCGCACTCGCGCCGACGCTGATGCCGGAAAGCGGGATTCCTTGATTATTCACCAACTGGCCGGAAATGGTCGCGGTGATGGACAGGCCGACCAAATCATATTGATATGCTTCGCCGTTGGTCAATTCAACGCCCATGCCATCGCCGTTAACCTGATTGAAAATGAAATTGAGCAACGTCGCGCCGCTGCCGCCGTCGCCGAGATCCGCGGTGGATTCCCAGCCAAAATCATTCGTGCCCAGAAGATTCGTGTCCACCAGCGCGACCACGGCGAAATTGCCGTTCGCGTCGGTGTAACCTTTGGCGTTCAAAATCCCATCGTTGTCGTTGTCTTGCACGATGATGTTCGCGACCGGCGTGTTCGTGACCGTGAGTCGCCCGTAAAAAAGTGCGTTGCCTTTATACAAACCGATGTTGGCGTTGGTCACATTGCCGAGCGTCGCGTTCACCTTCAACGCATAACCTTGCGGCGTGACGTAACCGCGACGCGCCAACCGCTCCGGCGCCACGTCAATTTTCCAATTGTTCGAAGTTGCGCCAAAAGTGTAATCGCCATTCGTATCCGTGAAAGCCACCTCAAATAGACTGTCGGCCTGCGCCTGCAAAAATACGCCGCCGAGCGCATTGCTGTTGCCCGCGTCAAACACCTGGCCGGAAACGGCAACGGTTCCGTTCGTCAAAAATAAATTGTTGGTGGCGGAAACGCCGCTCGTCAATGTCACTTGCGGCGTAAGATTTTGATCCGTAAAAAAGCCGGGCAATACGGCCAGCAAAACGTAACCGCCGGTCGGCAGCGTCAAATAATATTGCCCCGACGCGTTGGCGATGGTCGAAGCGAAATAAGTCGTGTTGGTTGCCGTCAACGCGACGACAATTGCGTGAGCCAGCGGGGCGATGCCATTGCTGTAAACGATGCCGCTGACGGATTGCGACAGCGCAGCGTTGGTCACGTCGAGTGTTGCCGTCACGGGTGTGAACGCGCCGGATGGATTGCTGATGACGCGATAAATTTTTTGGCCGACGATATTTTCCAGCGTCGTCGCAAAACTCAAGGTCGTGGTGATCGCGCCGGTCGCGGCATTGCTGTCGAACGGCACATTGATGTTCGTGATTCCGCCGATGGTCGTCACGCCGCCATCAGTGAGGTTGAAAGCATCAATCAACGGTTCGCCCGCGTCCACCACGCCGTTACTGTTCAAGTCGAGATACGTTTGCACCTTGACGGCTTCGCCATTCGTCAAGCCGGCGATATTTAAGGTGATGAAGCCCGTGTAATTATTTCCGACCGCCGACGGGCTGACGCTCAACGTCACCGCCGCGTGACATATTCGCCCTGCTAACACTCCGAAAACCACAAATAAAAAACCAACTTTCTTCAAAGCAGTATTCATCTGACATTTTCCATATGGTTTTTGGCCCTCGACCGGCGTGGGCCTTTTTCGAGATTTTCTTCCTGTTCCACTGGTTTGCAAGAACTTTTTTCCAGTCCGCGCCGGTGATTCTCTGGAACAGGGGTGTTTCGTTGACTGTTTTGGCTCCCGACGCCCATTTTCTCCCGAATGCGAAGACACCTCTTCGCTGAGTCACGTCAGGGTTTACCTTGATGCCTACCGTTTTCAAAGGCATCCACGAATTCGTGAGAACACCTTCACCTCGCCAAAGGGAATCGCCTTAGCGGATCGTCCACACAGATAAAAACACGAAGTTTAGTGCGAATATCCCTCAGTCGTCTTGCTGTTCGCGTGACCGAGCAATTGCTTAATTTCCGTGATGGATAACACGCTGGCTAGTTTCTTGGCTAGAGCCTCTTTGTCGAGTTTGGCGTAACTGATGGTGGCTTTGTAGTGGCGCAGAGAGTGAAAGCTCTTGCCTTTAATCTTCAGCCGGTCACAGAGCCGCCCGAACTGCACGGACAGGCCAGCGCAACACTGAATGGCCTGCCCACTGCGCGCTGCCATCCAGCATACCCTTGAGCCGCAGGCGGCAGGGTGAATTATTGTCGAGGCTGAGGTTTACCACCTTGCCGCAAATGTCACAGAACTATTGGTTTTTAGTGTCCCGGGAGTCAATGGTTGCGCCGAGCTCAGCCGTGTGAACATCAGAACCGACAGCGCAAACAAAAATTGCCGCAGCCCACGGGCAACTCGTGCCGGAAAATTGTAAAAGTTGCCAGAATACCAAGAGGGAATCGTCCTCGAAAGTGTTAAGTCCGGGGCCCCATGTTGCTCTACGGCCTTTTGCAGCCAATGTAATACGTCCGCCGCCTTCAACGCCCGCTCCGCCCACAGCACATGGCATTCACGCGTGTGTTCATCCAGGATCGTCAGCAGCTTCAAGGTGCCGCCACGCACCGTCGCATCGGCAATGAAGTCCCAGGTCCAAACATGGTTCCGATGCGTTGCCGTTGTCGGCAACCCCGTCGAAACCCCGCGCCGAATGATTTTGCGTTTGGTCGGCGGCACCCGCAGGCCTTCGGCTCGCCGCAAACGCTGGATATGCCGCTGGCCCACACGCCAGCCTTCCCGCCGGAGCAAGGCGGCGATCCGCCGATAGCCGTAGCGCGGATGGGCCTTGGACAATTCCAAAAGCCGCAGCCTTAACTGTCCTTCCCGCCGCGTCGGGACACGCCCCTGATAGCGGAAAGGGGAACGCGCCAGCCGCAAAATACGGCAGGCCGCCCGTTGGGAGCAGGCTTGGGTCTTCACCAGTTCCTGCGCGACCGACCGGCGATGTGCCGGACTCACAGCTTTTTTTCGCATACGGCCTCCAAGACCCGGTTTTTCAGCAGCGACTCCGCCAGCATCTTCTTGAGCTCGTTGTTCTCCCGCTCCAACTCTTTAAGCCGGCGCGCCTCATTGACCTCCAGCTGGCCGAACTGCCGTTTCCAGCGGTGAAAACTCACCTCCGAGATGTTCTCCTCCCGGCAGATGTCCTGGATGCTTTTTTCACCACGATCCGCCGCCCGCAGGATGCGAATCTTGTCTTCCGTCGTATACCGCTTGCCTTTCATTGGTCTGGTCCTTTCTTGCGTCCCAGACTAACACATCAAATGGCCCGAAAAAGCGAAGTCACGTCACAACATAAATGAATTCACACCGGCTGGAGTCCGCAGCATATTTGCCTCTGGATTGTATAATATTACTGCCTTGACGTTTGATGTTGCCGGCAATCTATTTGTGGCGGCAGGCAACAACGGCAGCATTTTGGAATACACGCCAAGTGGAGCACAGAGCACCTTTACCACAGGGTTGATTGGTCCGACTGGACTGGCGTTTGACAGCGCAGGTAATTTATTTGAAGCAGATCTAGGACTCGAAGGCAATATCTATGAATTCGCACCGACCGGTGCTCGAAGCACTTTTGCCGGCATGCTATATAGCGCAACCGGACTGGCCTTTGATAACGCGGATAATCTCTTTGTGTTGGATGGTTACGGTGGATTCATCTATAAATTTACCCCTGATGGGAAAGAAACCACCTTTGCTTCCGGGTTAAGTGACGCCTATGGAATTGCGATCGATAGTGAGAACGACTTGTTCGTAGCCCAAATTGACTATGTCCAGGAAATATTGCCCGACGGAACCGAGAGCATTTTCGCGTCCACCTCTGGAAACAGACTTGCCTTCTCGCCCACGCCGGAACCTTCATCCGCGTGGTTGATGGTTTTTGGCACAATCGCGCTTTTCATTCCCATTGTCCCATGGCAAAAGCGCCAGCCGCGCTTAAAGGATTCAGCTAATGCGGTGGGCAAATGGGAAAGCGTGGCGGATTTGTTTGCGGAAGATCGGAATGTGGACCTTGGGTTTAACAGTGTTAATAATCGGTCTGAGCAGCGTGCATAACCAAACTGACTCATGGACAGCCGACATAAAACCCAAGCCATCTGCGGCATTGTAATATGGTTTTCTTCAATTCCATTCGCGTTCATCGCCGGACAAGTCGGGAATCCCAAAACGCAAACGCTGGGACCGCGATTAAAATATGCGGCGGAGTAGTGGCAGCCAGTTGGGTGGAGGGCTCATCATCCCAGCAGATCGTCCCAGTGGCACCCCAGCGCCTTTTTCAATCGCTGCGCTGGCACTGGATATTTTCGACGTCCATTTCTGATGACTTGCTGAACGCGCCGACCTTTATCACACAGAGTTTGAGCGCTTCACCGGGCTTGCCGCGGAGGCTGTCTTTGGGTCGAGGATTTAGCTGGACGCTTGGTATAACTAAAAAACCACGCCGCTCAATAAATTGAAACGCAGGCCGGAGACATGAAATCGATCCCAGATCGGCGCGCAAGGTTTCGCTAAGGCAGAACACTAATAACTCACTCGGTAAAACATAGCTCTAGTTTTCACCAGGCA
>Ga0302185_10002980_pt1 | contig 10683 bp, 10 predicted proteins | sample II_Bog_E1_1_FD_200231 | JGI IMG/M metagenome (GOLD analysis project Ga0302185, IMG submission 200231) | Peat permafrost microbial communities from Stordalen Mire near Abisko, Sweden - II_Bog_E1_2 | ecosystem: Environmental > Terrestrial > Soil > Wetlands > Peat | place: Sweden: Abisko... | reverse complement strand
CGAGAGGTCGTCATAAAATGTCTGGTAAGAAACTGACGCGTCCTGTGCGTATGCTTTCCGGCTGCCAGCAAGAGAGAGCAGCGCCAGAAGTGCAATGCTCATTAAAATGCTTAATTTCTTTTTCATGTTTTGGTGTGTTTTAGTGTGGTATACCTTAGCATTCAATATGTGGTCCAAACAATGTGAAAGCGGCGTTAATCTGTCTTTTTTGGAAACGAACAAAATAATAATGCCAGTGCAGTTGGCAGTTTACAGTTGGCAGTTTACAGTTTGGCAGTTTGCGGTTTCCGGTGTTTTGTTTTTTTTAGTTATACATTTTTATTTTTCTTTATTTGAAAATCTACAGTTGATCTATGTTGATTTTTTTTTGTTTTTTGAATAGTGATGTAAGCTGGTAGCGGGTTTTGGGTGATTTGAGTGATTTTGCAGTTGATTTAAAATCAACTGAAAAAATGTTTTCAGTTGATTTTTTTGATTTTCAGTTGATTTTTTGTTTCGCATGAGGTTTATGGTGTATATATAACGTTCCTGAATAAAGGGTGAAAATGTACACCAACAAAGATTTAACTGCAAAGACGCGAAGGCGCAAAGATCCATTACAGGCAGATAAAATATCACCCGCCTGTGTAGTCGGGCAGGCCCGCCTGTGTAGTCGGGCAGGCACTCTGCCGGATAAAAATATCACGCTCGGCCAGAAAAAATTTAAAATAGGTTAAGTTGTTGTTTTTCAATGTTTTGTTGCTTTATAATATCACGATAATATCACAGTTTTATCACGCGTGATTTTTGTAATGTGAGACCTCTCCCCGGCCCTCTCCGAAGGAGAGGGTGAGGTCGAATGAGCGCTTTTCCCAGTTGTTGTCAAAGAACTTTTGCAAATCGTGATCAGGTCTGTTTAATCCATTTTCAGCAAATAGAAAACGTACATGTTTTTGAGTCAAAAAGATACATGGGCACAGATGGATTCTTTTTAATCAGCAATACATAAATTTAGGAACGGATTTTGAGAATGAAAGGAAAGTGTATATACCATTCGTTGTAAAATGAAATCGGAAGATCAAGTTGAATGGATGACAGCATTATATTGAAATTTAAATTGATCAATAGGTTTTTAAGTAACAGAAAGCTAAAGGGACTCGTAGTTATTTCTAGGAAATTATTGGCGGACAATTCCAATACAGGTTTTAAACTGCACTTATTCACAACCTCAATAGCATGGCTAACATTTCTAATGCTAATATTTTTTTCATTTAAAATTTATTCTTACCTTCCGGTATAAGCATTTTCTTACTTTTATTTATTTTATTCATTGATATTGGTATGAGCATTACCCCGGACTATTATAATCTTGTTGAACTAGGAGAGAGTGATTTGCCGATGGATTTTATTTACAATTCCATCTGCCAGATCATAGCTAATAATATTAATGCTACTAACGTTTCCCTATTGCTTTATGTGGGCAGATATGACTCATTGGTAGTTGGTGGCAACTACATTAATACAGACGTCATAAAGCAGATTAAAAGAAATCAAATAGTTTTAACAGAAAAATTTCAAGATATATTAAGTCATGTAAGTTATTATGAATTCGTAAGATTTTGCATTACGAAACTTGGGAAAAGACCGGATGTCAACAATATTACAAAGCAGGATTCAGATGAATTTAAAAAGTTCTGCAAGGATATATGCTACGAGTTGCGTTTTAAGCCCCAGGAAAATCCTTTACAATCTATTAAACAAAATTTAGTAACTGCAATAGAGCAATACCAGGATTATAAAAAATACCGGTCAAAATTAATTGGAAACATAGTGCGTTTTTCCGAAAAAAAAACAACCAGTTCCAATGATCAAAATCCGACTGATAAAGAAAAGGCCTTGTATGATAAAGATAGGGCTAGCTACAGTAAGTTTCTTGACTATTTCAGGTCAAGCCAGCCACCGCCACCGATGATCCTCGATTCCTCCCACGATCCCAGCAAGATGCCATATACCCAAATGCTGACTGACAACGAAATGAACATAAGAATAGCAGACTCATTTATTTACGATGAGCTTGCTTATTTTTCGCTTATATATAAGGGGCGGTTATTTGGCATGTTAAGGATAACTATAAATAAGTCTTTTGTCGATTCCAATATCCGGACCACCGATAGCTTTTTCGGAGAGGAATTTAATAGAAAAGCAATCCGTATTATTTCAAACCTGATTGGTAAACAATTTTATTTTTCAAAAATAAGCAACATCGCGATCAACAATATCATTAAAAAAGGTGGCAACCCTAAAAGGGACGCGAATCAATTTTGCCGGGCAATGAATGAAATAGTCAATGCCAGGGGATGCATTTTACGATTGAAAGATGACAGCCCTTTTGAATTCAATATCGTTGGACGATCGCAGGATCTTGACGGTTACATTAAAGACTACAATGACAATCAATTTTTTAAGAATAGCAGTAGTACGCTATCAAAGATACTCTCTATCGAAAAAAACAGACCCGGTATAAGAGTTGTTGCTTTAAAAATAGAAACTGAAGAAGTGAGTGAAAAAAACGGAACTAAAAAATACAAAATAAAACATCATAAGTACTATTATAAAGATAACGGAGAGAACATTATCACTACATCAGATCTGGCAGATATTAAAACTGAAGCTGCTAGAATCGATATTAATCTCTTATTCGGAGATAATACTGATCGTGTATTGAAATTATATGCAGATCATGGTTTGTTTGAAATATTATATTTCCCTCTTTTCATCGAAAAAGACGAAGTAGGGTATTTAACGTTTGCCAATACCTCTTACAGGTTTTTTACTGACGAAGATGTAAATACTTTGTCTCCAATTGTGCAGGCTGTAGATATGGAATTGGCTGTTAAAAAGGTGTTGGATTTTGAAAAATTCCATACTCTTTTCCTTAAATCCTGGGGACACGAATTGCTAACACCTGCAAAAGCGCTATATCAAGATGCACAGAATACCGCTTATAGCCATGACGAATTTGAGAAATTAAGAAATTCTGTTTTGAACACGATCAGTCACATTTTTTTGCACCTGAAACAAATAGCACTTGTTACTCCAAGAACCTCCGTAACTAATCCCGACTACTTGGTAATTCCTTTTTTACGCGAATGTGCAAAGGATATTGAAAATGCCCTTACGTATTTGGAAAATATAAAAAGCAGAGGATACGAAGGCCAACCAAGAAAAATTGTGATCGATTTTGAACATGACGCAACTCTTGATTGTTTCAGTTTAAAATATCTAAGTGTGATAGAAGTGGTTTTATGGCAATTTGCCAGTAATGCCAGAAAATATAGCTATAATGAGAAGATGCCACCTCCAGTTGACCTATGTTATAATTACAAAGAAATATTGAAGATCGAAATCCACGCCAAGCTTATAAACGGTAATATTCTCGAAGTTTCGCTGTCCAATTATGGCTACTTTGATGCCAATTTTAAGGATGAAGTTTGGGATGAAAATTTCAGAACTGAAGGTGCAGAAAAGTTTGCATCCGGATCAGGTAATGGATTATACATATGTAGTTTATTGGCCGAAAAAATTGGCTCGAAAAATATAGGATATGATGTTGAGTATAGTGAGCTTGAATGCAAAACAACATTTAAAATATTAATTGGATGCACAGACATATAGTGAATTGCATATTTGTGGATGATAATCCATCCAGTTTGAGTAGAATGATCAAAATCATGTCGAATATTAATAGGGGACATCATAGGTCATATTCTTTAGCTTACCCGGACGGTGATGATCTAAAAAATTGTCATGCAATGAGGTATAAAGAACTCACAATAGGTATTGGCGATAGTGAAAATAATTTAAACATAATTTTCCTGGACGTAAAAATGAATTTGGTGAATTTAATAAATGATACTGAAAAATATAAAATAATAAAAGAAGAATACGGAGAGCATCAAGGCTTATATATCTATGACACGATAAGGGAACAAAATGAAGACGTTTCGATTTGTTTTTTAACGTCTGCATTATATGATGTAAAGATTCAAGAAAGAGTAAATAATAATAGCTATACACAATATATAGAAAAGGGATCAACGGGTATTGCGGATATGTGCAAAGAGGTTATAGAAAAATTCATTAAAATGAAAACAAAATGGGAAATATAGCAGCTCCTAACTTGCCGGAATTAACAGCGGGTAATTCTATAATTGAATTGTTCGAATTTTTACTTGAATACTTAGCTATTCCTATTTTATTGCCTTTTCTTATTTGGTTGACATATGAAATATCAAAAAAAAGCACTAAGGCTTTTTATAAATTGATTTTTGATGAACTAGGTTTAGATCTTTGTATTATAGCGTTTTCAATCACGTTTACTTTATTGATAAGGGTTTGCGAGGCAGATGGCTTTGCTAATAATTTTTGGTATGTGTACTTTATTTGTATGCTACTTCAAGCGGCACCTACTATTCGTATGCTTTACCTCACGAATAAGAAAAGGGTCAAGGAAAATGAGGATGAGGAAATTCATTTATTTCAATTAAAATCCGCGTGCTATGCCCTATCAATTACCATGGTTGCAGTAATTTTCACAAGCGTTATTATTTTATGCGATATAAAGGACTACTCTTTGAATTCCTGGAATAAGTTTTTTACAAATAAACCATACGTTTTATCCATTGTTATCGTTTTGGTGTTATACACTATAGTTGTTATTAAATGTTACAAAGTAATATACTATGAAAACTATTTTGAGCGAAAAATAAATAAATTGAATAATGAGTACGATTTGCCAAGTAAGAAAATAAATGTAAAGGGTTTTAAAGAATACAAGGGACAACTGTGGTATGTATCTGATGTAAAAAATAAAATACAAATTTTTGAAACTTTGCTGTCATACATAGATGCGGGTTCTTCATTTGGTGGACTTTATTTGCCGAAAGAAAAAGCTAAAATATCTGCAATAATGATAAATTATTATTATGCGGAGAATAAAAAAGAATCAGATAATGAAGTCAATTATTATAAAAATAAAATGATTGAAGCCTTGGCAGAAATTAGTGGGAGATTTATGAAATGGTGGTTTTTAAATAAGATAATTAGTAAAAAGATTAGGGTATATATACAAAATGAAGTAAGTATAAGGATCAAGAAGTAAATATAAGGACTAAAAGGATGGCTTATAAGAATGGAAGGGGCCAGCCGAATAGAAAAATGAGCTACAGGCGAGGGCTTCGCGCGATTGATCAACTCGGGGCAGTCTGCTGCGGGCGATGATTCTCCATCGCTTGAAAGAGACAGAGCCAATCAGGTATAAAGAGCATATTTGCTTTTTTCCGTTACTACACCAACTATGCCAAATTTAAAATGATTTTTAAAATAATACAGATATGTCATATTGTGTTTTGTCATAAATTAGAATATATTTGCTTCTTATCTTTAAAAAGTAATTAATTTGAAACCGAAAATTTTAGCAACTCTATTTGTTACCCTGACGGGAATGTCAATGCCGGCAATGGCCCAGTATGATACTTCATCTCACACACAGGACACTGTTTTCGCGAAGGCCCAAGATAGCATACCACCACCAAGGACTATTGATATTTTCATCACCAAGCACCATATGAATGGCTGGTACAGTAAGCCGGACAGCCTGAAGCAAGGGGCATTCATGACGGTTCTTGACATGAATGAAAATGAGACCGGGGATAGCGTGAACTGCGCTTATTATTGCGTGACGGAATACAAGGATGGCGAAAAACACGGCCTGGCGAGTTACTACAAGCCACAAAACCTGCTGGTAAAAGAGATCAGGTATGAGTCGGGAAAGCTGGTATGGATCAGGCGCTACCACGACAACCAGAAATTATTTGTAGAGACCTTTTATGGTGATGGCAAGAAAACAGGGCTGGAAAGAACCTACTTCCCCAATGGTATCCTGCATATTGAAACACCTTACTCAAACGGCCTGAAATATGGGATCGAGAAAGAATATTATGAGGATGGAAAGCTGAAAGTAGAGTCGCCTTATATCAGTGGATTGGAAAACGGCGTTGAAAAAAGATATACTGTGGATGGCGAACTGCTGCCAACCACCATGTATGAAAACGGCAACGCGCAGTATAAAAGAGACCCCACAGTGATAAGGCGCACGGTAGTGCATCATAAGGCCAAACGACACAGAGCAGTGCATCGTAAGGTTGTGGTGCAGGCTAAAAAGGATTAAGTAACGAAATTGTGACATAAAAAACCTCGCGTAGAGTTAGACCTTCTGCTCTTTACTTTTCTTTTGCTTCGCCAAAAGAAACATCCATGATCCGGGGCTCACAAATACGAATGAAAATTTGTATATAACTTGAGCTAAAGGATATCTATGGAACAAGCTCAAATTACGTATGATCAGGTTATAGCCTGTGGTTGCGGCATTGATGTACATAAGGACACTATTGTAGCGACTGTCCGAGGACAGGGCATCAGAGAAGAGACCCGCACCTTCAAAACCTTTACATCGTCTTTAAAGGAATGTGCAAGTTGGCTGAAGAGCCTTTGCATTACGCACATTGCGATGGAGAGTACTGGTGTTTACTGGAAGCCGGTATATAACATTATGGACGAGGATTTTGAAATTCTTCTGGTCAATGCCCGACATATCAAAAATGTTCCCGGACACAAAACAGATCGTAAAGACAGTGCATGGATAGCAAAGTTATTATTAAGTGGATTGCTCAAAGGCAGCTTTATACCACCACGTTTTAATAGAGAATTACGGGAACTGTACCGGTATAAGCGCAAACTAGTTAGCCAGCGGGTATCTGAATGCAATCGATTGCATAAAGTTCTGGAAGATGCAAACATCAAGCTCGGCTCTGTAGTTTCAGATGTTTTTGGTGCTACAGGATGGGCGATAATATGTGCTATGATCAACGGGGAAACAGATTTACAAGTGTTGGCGGAACTATCAAAGGGAACACTTCGGAACAAAAAGCAAGAACTCATGCTTGCGCTTGAAGGACGATTAACCGAGCATCATTGTTTCATGCTCAAGATGTCTCAAGCTATAATCCTAAACATCGATGGATTTATAGCTGATATTGACCTACAGATTGATAAGTACCTGGAACAGTGTTCCAGCAAATATGAATTGCTCCAAACGATTCCCGGAGTAAATAAACAGACTGCACTTGCCATTGTTGCAGAAATGGGAACCAACATGGATGTTTTTCCTACCCAGCATCATTTAGCTTCCTGGTGTGGAGTATGCCCTGGCAGCAACGAAAGCGCCGGAAAGAAAAAATCCGAACGAACTAACCAAGGCAATAAATCACTAAAGACAGCACTAACTGAAGCCGCTTGGGTTGCCACCCACATTAAAGGCACATATTTCAAGGCAAAGTTTGAGTCTTTAGCAGTAAGGAGGGGAAGAAGAAAGGCGCTAATTGCTATTGCTCACAAGATACTAGTGTCGGCTTATTTTATTCTTAAAAACACAGAACCCTATCAAGAACCTAATCACGAAAAATGGCTGGAAAAAAGGAAGCAGGCGCAAATTAAGACATACTTAAAGCGCCTGCACGAGCTTGGAGTAACTCCATCTCAATAACGCAAAGATATTAAAAGGTCGATACTTTATTGGCGCCTCAGAGCCTGTCAAAGAAACTGACTCAAAGACACAAAGCACAACCAACTGTTGCTATAAGCACGTAGAAGAAATTTTTACCATTTTGTGTCTTTCCACTTAGTTTGGGAATCAACTATTTTCAGAAGAAAGTAACAAAAGAAAAGGCGACTTTTATTCACTTTGTTGATGTCTTTTTTTAGTTGTGTTCATGAGTTGCTTCGCTAGTTGTCGAATCGCTCCGCGCGACAAAAGAGGCTCTACGCTGTGTGGACACAGCTTCTATCACCATCATGGCGCTGGTTTTAACCCTGCCCGGGAATGCTGTTGTGCTTGCTCAAGCGTATCAACTTCTTGCCTTTTATCGTCTCCATCAATCGTAAGGTCGGGCTAAAAAAGGCGCCATCATGCCTGAACTTCATCGCTTCTATCATCAAAATAATCGGATGAATACTGCCGTGCTACCGATCTAAAAGAACGATCCCCGACTTTGAGGGCGGGGATCATTTTTTTTATGGTTGATACTTTATTTTTTTATTATGCAGTTACAGCAAGTACTGATGCCATGGTCTTGCCGATGTTTGCGGGGCTATCTACTACGTGGATACCGCACTCGCGCATGGTTTGCATTTTAGCTGCTGCTGTGTCATCGGCACCGCCAATGATGGCGCCTGCATGGCCCATGCGGCGACCTGCCGGTGCTGTCTGGCCGGCGATGAAGCCTACTACGGGTTTGCGCATATTGTTCTTGAGCCAGTAAGCTGCTTCTGCTTCCATGTTGCCGCCGATCTCGCCGATCATGATGATGCCGTCTGTTTCGGGATCGTTCATGAGGAGCTCAACTGCTTCTTTGGTGGTGGTGCCTATGATGGGGTCTCCGCCGATACCGATGGCTGTAGAGATGCCGAGGCCTGCTTTTACTGTCTGGTCGGCAGCTTCGTAAGTGAGGGTGCCTGATTTAGAAACGATGCCTATGCGGCCGGGTTTGAATACAAAGCCGGGCATAATGCCCACTTTAGCCTCGCCTGCAGTGATAACGCCGGGGCAGTTAGGGCCGATGAGGCGGCAGCTGCGGCTCCTGATATATTCGCGGGCTTTTACCATGTCCTGAACAGGTATGCCTTCTGTAATGCAGATGATGACTTTAATACCTGCATCGGCTGCTTCCATAATGGCGTCAGCGGCGAAAGCGGGTGGAACGAAAATGATGGAAACATCGGCTCCTGTGCCGTTTACCGCATCCTGAACGGTGTTGAACACGGGTTTATCGAGGTGCAATGTGCCGCCTTTTGCCGGGGTAACGCCACCTACTACGTTGGTGCCGTATTCGATCATCTGGCTGGCGTGGAATGTACCTTCTGTGCCGGTAAAGCCTTGTACTATAACTTTTGAATCCTTATTTACTAAAACAGACATGAGCTAATTTGTTTGAAGTGTGCAAAATTAAGATAATTAAGGACAATTGTGATCAGAATTTGCAGGATTATTGAATTTACGGGATTTGTTTTGACTGAAAATTGTAATACAGTCCCATTTTTGGAGAAGATTTTATTTTTATTAATTTGTTGGCATTCTTTGTTGGTCTGTGGAAAAATGGCATAGTTGTTGCCTGTGTTAATCCAAACACGCTTTTTATGAAACCTATTTTATTTTTTGCCGGGCTTGCTTTGTTGTTTGCGGCGAAGGCCGATGCACAGATGCTGGCTATTGCAGACCAGCCACAGGGGCAATTTACGGCTTACTCTGCTGCGAATTTTACCGGTGGGAAGCATGAGAAGACAACAGGAATTATACTGGTGAGCGTGGGCGGTGGCGCTATGGGTGTGGGTGCATTTACAGCGCTGCTGGGCGCTTTGGTGTGCTATAGCGCTTACGAGCCGCAGAATTATATAGGGGGGCAGGAGGTAATAGACCAGAGTACGCTGCACCAGGGCCATATAATAGAGGCTTGTGGCGCAGTGGTGGGGGTGGGCGGAATTGTGATGCTTGTGGCAGGGGTGAGTAAGCTGAAGGCTTATCACCGGTCGAGGTTTGGGGTGGTGGCACCGAGGGGTAATGCGGTGGGGTTTGCGTATAATTTTTGACGGAATCTGTATAATTGCGTTATAAAAGTGGTAGTTTTTAGTTTGCAAGTGGAAAACACTTGCGGTGGTGTGGGCACAAGTGAAAAAACACTTGCGCCAATAAGGGAAATTGTTTAGACGAGTCGGCTATGCGCATAGCTCATCCACAGACTCCGGCTAGTGTGGGAGGCCCCACTATGTTTATGTTATTTTCGTTTCAAGACCAAGTGTAGATTTTGTGGCTTTTCTCAGCTTAATCACTTCCTGTATGCTAATAACAATATAGAGCAAGGCAAAAAATGGCATAACAAACAAGGCCGTGTATAGGTAGGATGTGTCCATATGCTGCAATGTAGTGTTGCCGAATTGGTTAATACACCACGTTGCAGTAATGGCAATCAAATACAGGCCAAAAGCGACCTCACATATTATCCGGATGCGAGAAAGGTGAGCTTTCGGCAAAAGAAACCTATTTAATATGCAGCTGAGGATAATATAGCCACAGCCAATAAAATATGAATAAAAAAACATGGCTAACTGAAAAAAGCCTGTAGTAATTATGGTTAAAAATACAGGGGCAATGACGCACAACAGGAGTGCGATAAGATCGCGGTGTTTGAAAGTGAGCTTGCGTTTCATTTGCTGAAAACCGCTATAAATATAGAAATATTTTGGCTGCTTATAGAAGCGTCTGATAAAACACTCGCGCCGTTTACGGAAGGGCTTGATGGGAGCAGAGATCTGTAGCCGACTAGCTGGTACAATTTAGTTTCCACTGCCAAGGCGGGGCAGACAGCAGCACGTGCGGCGCGATGAAACTGGGGGAATCCTATTAGGGGGTGTGTTTCCATAATGTGTGATTATGCATCGAATCGTGTATTACATGTTGCAAATCCCCAACCAGCGGAGCTTCGCCATTTATTCCTGCTACAAATGAATAAGAGGTTCATTTTATAAATGTCCGAAAAAATAGACAATCTGGACTTTTCAACACAACAACATTGGACTTCTGAACAAAGTGCG
>Ga0302185_10002977_pt1 | contig 10687 bp, 5 predicted proteins | sample II_Bog_E1_1_FD_200231 | JGI IMG/M metagenome (GOLD analysis project Ga0302185, IMG submission 200231) | Peat permafrost microbial communities from Stordalen Mire near Abisko, Sweden - II_Bog_E1_2 | ecosystem: Environmental > Terrestrial > Soil > Wetlands > Peat | place: Sweden: Abisko, Stordalen... | reverse complement strand
CTGAACTGTGATGCAATATCCTCGGCGTCATCCGTTACCGTCACATTCCTTTGCAACTGAACTCCATGCGCCCCGAGCTCGCCTCCAATAAAGGTGAGGTGCCCATTGGCGGTGAGCCCCAGCAGGAGTTCGTCGCCTATGGTAAGGAGTTCGTACCGGATCCTGTGGGCGGACTCTTTCAAACGGATGCTTGGAATTTGATGGAATGCATGCTTTGCGGATAATGAAATTAGGCTAATCTGTGAAAAATGCCAGCCCCTGAAGCAGATAGCGTGGTCCCTCCCACGCTCAAGGAAAAGGTCCGTCGGCTGCCCGACAGGCCTGGCGTTTACCTGATGAAGGACCGGATTGGGAGGATCATCTACGTGGGCAAGGCTAAGGCGCTCAAGAAAAGGGTGTCCTCTTATTTTCAGCCGTCGCGCGGATTCACGATGCACCCGAAGATCCGTGCCTTGGTTGAGATGATAGCCGACTTCGACACGATCGAGGTCAAGTCCGAGCCCGAGGCCCTGCTCCTCGAGGGGAAGTTGATCAAGCAGTGGAAACCCCGCTACAACACCGACTTCACCGACGACAAGCGCTTCCTGCTCGTGCGCGTCGACCTGAGGGAGGAACTTCCGAGGTTTCGTCTGGTGCGCATCAGGAAGGACGACCATTCGAGGTATTTTGGGCCGTTCGCGCACAGCGGCCCGCTGCGCAAGACGCTGGCGCAGATGCGGCGCCAGTATGGCATCCTGCTAAGCGACGGCACGCCCGCGCGGCTGCCCGATGGATCATGGCAGCTTTACGACGACGTGCGGGCTGAGATCTACGGTTTTCCCAATAGTGTCACAACTGAGGGTTACCGCGAGCGCGTGGGCAGCGCGTGCGCGTTCCTGGAGGGAAAATCCCGCGAATGGCTGGAGTCGCTCCGGTCGGAGATGGCATCCGCCTCGCAGCGGCGGGAATTTGAAAAGGCGGCCTCGCTGCGCGACATCGTGTTTGCACTCGAGAAGACGCTCGAAAGGCCGAGGCATTTCGAGCGCACCGACCCCACGGCCCTAAACGCCAGCGGTTCAGCCCTCGAGTCGCTTAAGGATGCCCTGTCCCTGCCAACCCTCCCCAACGCGATCGAGTGCTTCGACATCTCGCATATCTCGGGCACCTTCGTTGTTGCTTCGATGGTTCGGTTCGCGGATGGGAAGCCGGACCGCGACAACTACCGCCGTTTTAGGATAAAGGGCTTCATCGGGAACGACGACTTCCGCGCGATGGAGGAGGTGGTGGGGCGCCGGTACGGACGGCTCCATAACGAGGGCAGGATGTTTCCGGACCTGGTGGTGATCGACGGCGGGGCGGGGCAGGTGGGAGCGGCGCTCAAAGCCTTTGCGGCCCTCGATCTGGCACCGCCGCCGCTCGTGGGCCTTGCAAAAAAGGAGGAGACCATCGTCTTCCCCGATGCCCGAGTGCCCCTCAACATCCCCCTCGACCATCCCGGCCTGCGCCTGCTCCAACGCCTAAGGGACGAGGCCCACCGCTTCGCCAACACCTACAATGCGGACCTGCGTTCCAAAAGAATCCGCGAGTCCCTGCTGGATGATTTCCCGGGACTGGGTCCTGTGCGCCGCAAAGCTCTCCTGGAGTGGTTCGGCGGCATGGACCACCTGAAGGTGGCGACACCTGAGGAGATCTCGGAGGTGGCTGGGTTCGGGCCCAAGCTGGCTGCCGAACTCCACGACTTCCTGGCTAGGATGAAGCCGGGAGCAGATAAAATTCCTTGATCTTGGGGGCGGCTTGGGGCTCCTACGGAGTCTCTAATGTCCCCCTCGTGCCTCTCCCTGCCGCTTGTGGCAGCCCTTGCCGCTGCCGCAGCTTCAGCTTGGTCTGCTCCCGAGCTGGCCCCGCTCTTCAAGGATCACGCTGTACTTCAGTGCGACAAGCCCGTCCCGGTATGGGGAATCGCAGCCCCGGGCGAGCACGTGAGTGTTTCCTTCGCCGGCCAGAATGTGGGCGCTACCGTGGGGGCAGATGGGCGCTGGATCGCGGTCCTTGCGCCGATGGCGGCCAGCCCGGCGGGCATGGACCTGGTCGTTTCCGGCAAGACTGTGGTCACTGTCCATGATGTCCTTGTGGGGGAGGTCTGGCTCTGCGCGGGCCAGTCCAACATGGAATTTCCCGTCAACGACATCGCCGCCGGACTACATGTAAGCGATGCGGCCGCCGAGGTGGCGGCCGCCCGGTTCCCTCTCATACGGCATTTCAAGGTGGCACGGCAGGCGGCTGCAATGCCCATGGACACGGCCGGCGGGGACTGGAGCGTCTGCGGGCCTTCCACGGTCGGGCAGTTCACCGCGGTGGGCTATTTCTTCGCCCGGGACATCTTCGAGCGCCTAGGGGTGCCGGTGGGGATCGTCAACTGCACGTGGTCGGGGACGCCCATCGAGGCATGGATGAGCCCGGTGGCGCTTGCATCGTTCCCCAATTTTTCAAACGGGCACACCGTGGTGGGCTTGGCCAAGGGGGACCCGTGGGTCCCCTCCTCCCTGTTTAACGGCATGATTCACCCGCTCCTCCCGTTCGCGGTGCGCGGGGTCCTGTGGTACCAGGGTGAAAGCAACGTCGGGAGGTCCGCGGTCTACGCGCTGCAATTTCCCGCGCTGATCACCTCGTGGCGCTCGCACTTCGGGGAGGGCGACATTCCGTTCCTCTGGGTGCAGCTCGCCAACTTCAAGGCGCCTGCAGACGCTCGAGGCGAGCAGCTGCCGTTCCTGAGAGAAGCGCAGGCCAAGGCTCTGGCGCTTCCCGGGACCGGCCAGGCAGTGGCGATCGACATAGGGGACCCTGCGAGCATCAATCCTAGGAACAAACAGGAGGTCGGGCGGCGGCTCGCGCTGATCGCGAAGGCGAAGGTATACGCCCTGCCCGTCGATTACTCGGGACCGGCCTTTTCCAGGGCCGAGGTCGAAGGCCCTGCGATGCGTATCCACTTCCTGTTCACCGGCGAGGGCATCACCGCATCGGACAAGCCTCTGCAGTCCTTCGAGGTCGCGGGACCGGACCGTGTATTCCACCCGGCCAAGGCGGTCATCCAGGGCAATACGCTTCTGGTCCAGTCGCCGCTCGTGCGCCAGCCGGTTGCCGTCCGCTATGCCTGGAGGAACGCGCCCGAGGCCAACCTCTATAACGGCGCCGGGCTTCCCGCGGCGCCGTTCAGAAGTGACTCCTGGTAGGCTTTCCCGGGTCAGGGAAGCTCGTAGACCTCGCCAAGCGCCTCGCCGTTAGCGTTGCTGGCGCTTGTGATCTGGAAGGTGTAGTTCCCTGGGGGAAGGTCCGCGATCAGGGCCGTGTCGTTCTGCGCGGTAAGAGCGAAAGCACCCACGCTTGAGTCGGCCGACGCGATCCCAGAGGCGGACGTCAGGGTCTGGTAAGGGCCCGAGGAGGACTGGATCGCCCAGGCACCGTTCTGCGCGACGAGATTGTCGTTCGCGTCAAAGACCTTGAGCACAGGGTCGGGGATCGCATCAGTCACACCGAATGCGGCGAGGCCAGGCCCGACACCGCGGATCAGCACGCTCTTGTTCGTGGCGCCACCGATCACGAAGCCTCCGATCAGGGCTCCCTCGCCCTGGCTCACGTTACCGCGTGCCGATAGATTGATAAGCCTCTGCGAATCGGTGAGGGGCGATCCGCTCGCATCGTAGATCTCAGCGAGCACGATGCCGCCAAGCGCGTTGGGGTCGTACACGTGGATCGTGTAGCTGCCGGGGGCGAGCGTGGAGACGATTGCCGAGTCGGCGCTCGTGGGGCTTAGGGCAAAGGCTCCGACTTGCGCGAACACGGTAGAGAGGCTGGTGGTGCCACCCCATCCAATGTTCTGGCCGATTAGGGCACCGGTCGAAGAGATGAGCTGAAGCTCGGGCGTGGCCATGTACCCTTCGACCCCGAAGGACCCAAGGCCGGGTCCGACCGCCCTCACGAGCACGGTTTTCGATCCCGTGCCTGAGATCACAAACCCCGCGATCAGAACCTGGCTACCCGGCAGGATTCCGCGGGAGGAAAGATTAAGGAGCCGGTCCGATGCATTGGTCGGCTGGTTGCCACCCGTCGAGGAGGCGACGGTGATGGTCAGCGTGGAGGTCGTGTTCGCGCCATAGGTGGCGGCAGAGACGGTAACGACGTACGTTCCCGTGACTGTGGGCGTGCCCGATATTAATCCCGTCGAGGTGTTGATGCTCAGGCCCGGAGGCAGCCCGGTCGCCGCAAAGACCTGGGGCTTGGAGGTCGCCGTGACCGTGAACGTGAAGGGGGAGCCCGCGAGGCCCGTCACAGCTGGCACAGAGTTGATGACCGGGGTCGTGAGGGAGTTTGAGAGGAAGGAGGTCTGCTGGAGGCCACCGGAGCTGTATTCCGAGGACAGCGTGACAGCCGTGGCCCGCACAAGGAAGAGGCTCGTCCCGGAGGGGGTCAGCCCGGTAATCCGCCAGGTGATCCCGTCGGTCGAGTTCGCAAATCCGACGTTGGTCCAATTGGATCCGTCCGTGGATTCTGCGATGGTGACGGATGAGAGGGCCGGCGCATTCCCGCCCCGAGTCCATGTGAACGTGGATTGGTCGGTGCTGACCGTGACCGACTGCGTGACCGGTGTCGGGGATGCAAAGCGAGCAAACAGGGCTCGGGGGAGGCCGCCGGCTGTGGTGAAGCTTCCGCCGATGCATACCTTGCCGTCGCCCTCGATCGAAACTGTGTTCACAGTCCCGTTGGGGCTCGGGTTGAAGGAGGTGTCGACGGCGCCGCTGGAGAGAAGGTGCGCGACACGAGCGATGGACTGGCCGCCGATCGAGGTGAACGAGCCGCCCACATAGAACGAGCCGTCTACCTGGAGGGTGACGGCCTGCACCGTTCCGTTCGGGCTCGGATTGAACGTCCCATCGAGCGTGCCATTGGCATTCAACCTTGCGATCCCGCCCGTGGGCTGGCCATCGACGCTGGTGAAGGCGCCGGCAACGACAATCTGGCCATTGGGCTGGAGCACGATGGCATTCACGACGCCGTTAATCGAGGGAGTGAACGACGAGTCCGCGGTCCCGGTTGGCCCGAGCCTTGCGAGGTAGGTGGCGCTTTGGCCCGCGATGGTGGTGAAGGCACCGCCGACCAGCAACTGCCCGCTCGGTTCGACCAGCACTGAATTCACCGGCGCGTTGGCCGTCGCATTGAACGAGGTGTCGAGTGATCCGTCGACGTTAAGGCGCGCCAGGTAGGGGCTTGGCAGGCCACTGATCGTGGTGAAGGCGCCGCCGATCACGTCCTGCCCATTGGGCTGCGTGGCGATGGCGTTGACCGGTCCGTTGGGGTTGGGTCCGTAGGCGGAGTTGTACGTGCCGTCCGAATTGAGGAGGGCCAGGTTAACGACCGGATTGCCTCCGACGTGGGCGAAACTCCCACCGATCAGGAATGCTCCGCCGACTTGGACCGACGTGAAGTTGCCGCCGATGAACAAGGATCCGTCTGCCAACGGCAAGACCGTGTCGGCCGTCCCGTTGATCGAAGGGTCGAACGACGAGTCGAGCGTGCCGTCCGAGTTGATCCGGGCGACGTTGGACCGGGTCACCGCGGAACCTGAGCCGTTTGGCTGAACCGCGCTGAAGCTGCCGCCGAAATAGATCTGTCCATTCGAGGCAAGCGCGACGCTTGTGAGGATGCCGTTCGGATTCGGGTTGAAGGAGGCGTCGACCGTTCCGTCGGTGTTCACACGCGCGAGGTAGAGCCGATTGACTATGGCGCCCGGCGTCACGTTTGTGATGTTCGCGTTCTGTTCGAATGCCGTAAAGCCGCCCGCGACCAAAATCTGGCCGTTCGGCTGCACCGCGATCCCCGACACAGGCGAATTGGGGTCGGGGTAGAAGGTGGTGACCACGGAGCCATCTGCGTTCACCATCGCCAAGTCCTGCACAATGTAGGCCGTGCCGTTGTTCGGGGTCAGTTCCCCGAACGACCCGCCGATTACAATCTTGCCGGAAGGGAGCACTGCCAACGAATAGATGGGGCCGTTCGGCTGGGGCTCGAAGGTCGTGTCCCGGGTGCCATCGGCGTTGAGCCTCGCCAGGTAGCTTACCGCCGATGCGGTTGTGGTGCCGAATGCAAGGTAAGTGAAGTCGCCGCCAATGATTATCTTGCCGTCGGACTGGAGCGCGATCGCGAGCACTTGGAGGTTGGGCTGCGGGGAGAAGGCCGTGTCCAATGTCCCGTCGGCGTTGAGCCTGGCCAGGTACGAGGTGGTCGTGCTGTACACCGTCGTGAAATTGCCGCCGATCAGTATCTTGCCGTCCGGTTGGATGACGACCGTGTTGATCAGACCGCTGGTGGTGGCGACGAAGGCCGTGTCCAATGTCCCGTCCTTGTTCAGGCGGACGATGTTCGAGACTGTAGAACCCGCAAAATCATTGAACTGGCCGGCGACTATGACCTTGCCGTCGGGCTGTTGCGCGACCGCTGCAATTTCCCCGCTCCCCGATGCGGTGAAGACGTGGCGAATGGCGCTGGTGGCCTCGAGCCAGACGCCCGCGTTGGTTGCCGTCAAATTCGTCGCCCCGGTCGGCAATACAGAGAGCGTGTTGACCGGGCCGTCGACCTGAGAGTAGTACCCCGTGTCGGGGGAACCGTCGGGGTTGAACCTCGCAAGGTATGCCGACTGGTTGCCGGCGAAAGGCTTGAAAGAGCCGCCGGCAATGAATTGTCCGTTTGCCTGTTGAACCAGGATATTGACCTGCCCGCTCGGGACGGTGTTCGCGCCTGCCGTGAAGGTTGAGTCTAGGCTACCATCGGGGTTTAGGACCGCGACGAGGTTCGCGTAGGTGGGTGAGGCGGCCCCGTTGGGCTGGAGCATCGTGAAGGATCCACCCACGACGACATGCCCGTTCGACAGGACAGCCGACGTGTTGATCAGCGCGTTTGCGTCGGGGTTGAAGGTCGGATCGAGCGTTCCTGTGGCGCTTACTTTTGCGATGTAGTTTCGGATGGTGCCAACGGTCGTTCCGTTGGGGGCAAACGAAGTCATCGCGCCCGTGATAACCATGCTTCCGTCGCTCAGGAGAGTGATCGAGAGGACGTCCGAGCTGGGGTCGGGCGTGAAGCTGTAATCCATTGTCCCATCGGTATTCACACGCGCCAAGTGGTTGGCGTAGAGGCCCGTGGTGGCGCTGTAGCCTGTCTGGGGGATGGTCACCGTGTTTCCGCCGGCGTCCGTCGTCGTTGTCGGGGTGCCCCCTATCTTTCCGGTCTGGGGAAGGAGGCCCGCAAATGCGCCGCCCAAGACCACCTTTCCGTCAGATTGGACCGCGAGGGCGTAGACGGACCCGTTGGGCTCCGGATCAAAGTTTGCCGTGTCGATCGCGCCGGTCGCCAGCAGCCTGGCAACATAGCCCCGCGTGGCGCCCGAGATTGAAGAAAAGGAACCGCCTACGACGATCCTGCCATCAGAAAGAACGACTAGGCTGAAGACCGAACCCGAAGGGGAGGGGTTGAAAGTCGTGTCCAGCGACCCGTCGGCATTCAAACGCGCGAAGGAGGCCACCCCGTAGGAGTTAATCGAACCGTTGGGCGTCAGCTCACTGAACTGGCCTCCGATCAGGATCTGTCCGCTGGACAGGACCGCGATGGCAAAGACGTTGGAGTTTGGGTTGGGATTGAACGGTCCATCGAGAGTGCCGTCAGGGTTGATTCGCGCTAGATAGGCCCTCGTGATCCCGTCAACCTGGGTAAAGGAACCGCCGACCAAGAGTTTTCCATCGGACTGCAGGGCGACGGCCTGGACGATGCCGTTCATCGCAGGGGTGAAGGTGGTGTCCAGGGATCCGTCGGCATTCATCCGCGCCAGATAATTTTGGCTCGTGCCGCCGATGCTGCGAAATGACCCGGCAAGAATAACCTGCCCATTGGGAAGGACGAGGGACTTGTACACGGTGCCGGATCCGTCCGGGGCGAGCGTGGCATCGGGGATGCCGTAGATCGTAACCCGAGCGATGTAGTTGCGCGTGATGGGGGCAGGAGTATCGACCGCACTCAGCGCCGTGAAATAACCGCCTATGACGATGTTGCCGTCCGGCTGGACCGCGATGGCGTTAACGGCTTGGTTGGGGTTCACGAGGAAACCGCCATCGAGGGAGCCGTCGGGATTGATCCGGGCGATATAGTCCGACGTGGTAGCCGTGAGCCCGTTTGCGGGATAGACTTGGGTGAACGCTCCGCCGACCAGGAGCCTGCCGTCCTGCTGCATCGCGACCGCCGACACCGCCCCGAGCGGATTGATGATGTAGGTTGTGTCCAGCGAGCCGTCCGTGTTTATCCTGGCTAGGAAATCGCACTGCAGGGCTGTCGTGGCTCCGTTCGGCTGGACGGTGGTGAACTCACCGCCGAAGATGGCCTGGCCGCTTGCGAGCACTAGGATGGTGCTGACGCTGCCATTGGGCTCCGGGTCAAAGCCCGTGTCCAGGGTACCGTTTGAATTCAGTCGGGCCGCGCAGTTTCGGGTGGTGGCTGCAGCCCCATTCGGCGAAACCGTGGAGAAGCCGCCGCCCACGAGAATTTGGCCCGTCGGCACGATCGCGAGCGAGAGCACCGTCTTGTCCGTGTTGGGGTCAAAGCTCGAGTCCAGGGTGCCGTCCGTGTTGAACCGCGCGATGTGGTTTCGTGTCACGGGTGCCGCGGAGCCGCTCGGCTGGACGGTGGTGAAGGAACCGCCGATCACGATCTGGCCATTGGGCTGGTAGGCAACCGCGTAAACGACGCCGTTGGCGTTGGGATTGAAGACGGAATCGAGGGTTCCGTCGGCATTGAGGCGCGCCACATAATTACGGGTGACCGCTGTACTGCTGCCCGTCGGCGTGATGGCTGTGAACTTGCCGCTAATGATGATTTGCCCGTTGGGCTGGAGGACCATGGCGTCCACGACATTGTTGGCGTTGGGCCCAAACGTGGAGTCAACCGTGCCGTCGTGGTTGAGGCGGGCGATATACCCGTGTCCCGAAACGGTCATACCGTAGGGATGTAATTGCGTAAAGTAGCCCCCCATCAATATCTTGCCGTCCGGCTGCAATTGCAGGACGTTTACAGTGCCGTTGGCGTTAGGGTCAAACCCGTCGTTCGGGAGCGTGAGCGAACGGCCGCTTACGGCCGCGCTCAAGGAAACCAGAAGTAAGAGCCCTGAAAATTTGATGTCGAACAGCCGGTTTCTTGGGGACGATAGGAATGGCATGAAGGTAATGCTGCTTACAGAGAAAGCGCACAAATGCAATGCCGGGAAGCGGATGCTCCCGGAGGAGCTTTTTAGTCTGACAGGCGCCGTAAAAGGTTCCGGAAAAGGAGCCCCTTTCGGAACGATTCCCAATTGTATCCCCCAGCTTGCAATAACGGACGTCCAGGAGCAGCTTCCGGGCGCCATGAAATCGACGCTTTTCACCCTGTTTTTGTTCACAATCGCCCTCACCATGTCCACCACCGCCAAAGCCGAGCTCAAAGTGGGCGACAACGCCCCGAATGTAACAGGTATCACTGAAACCGGCCAAAAGCTGAGTTTTGGCGATGTCTACGCGAAACAGCCCTATACCTTGGTTTACTTTTTCCCTAAAGCGGACACGCCCGGCTGCACGGCCCAGGGTTGCTCGCTGAGGGACGCCTATGAGGACCTCACCAAGAAGGGGGTCGTGGTGCTGGGAGTGAGCCTGGACGGGGCGGACGCCCAGAAGGCGTTCAAGGAGAAGTACCATTTCCCGTTCACGCTGATCGCCGACCCCGACCAGACGGTCGTCAATGCGTTCGGCGTGAAGGTGAAGAGCATGCTCGGTATGGGCTCGTTTGCCACGCGCGAGGCCTTCCTGATCAAGGACGGGAAGATCGTCTGGGCAGACTACAGCGCGAAAACCTCGAAGCAGGCCGAGGATGTGCTCAAGGTCCTTGCCAGCCAGGGCGGTTGACCAGGCGTGCCCTTCGCCTGGAACCCCTAGAGATCGTCGTCGGGTGCATGGGGAAGGGCGGGAGCCGTCGGATCGGCTTGGACCCTGCCCAGCCATGATTCGATCAGGGGATCGCGCAGCGTGTCCTCTGTGGGCCAGGGTCCCGCCACCAAGTCTATGACCCTGAGGCTGCCGTCGGCAGCCCGTACAAAGTTGCGTGCGTGGAGATCCGCCACCAGATAGGGCCGTCCCGACACGAAAAGAAGGCGCGGGTGATCGCGGTCTGCCCTCAGGAATCGGGAGGGGACCTCAATCAGGACCTTGGGGAGGTTCTGCGACATGTCGTCGCCCTGCGGCATTGGTTCCCCAAGTACTTGCTTTGCAACAAGAATGCCCTCGTGCGTCAGGGCTACGACCTCCGTCGCCATGCCGCCCAGGAGCTGAATGATAAGGAGCTTCTCGAGGAGGGCACGATAGTCACCAAGACCTGCCCGGGCCTGGAGCACGGTCTCGTCGCCCCGCTCAAATCCGAACGCGCTGCCCACGCGCTTTTCCTCGCGGGGAAGGTAGAATTTATAGACTGAACCGTCGGGCGATGCAAAGGCCCACGCTTCCACGCCGACCCCGATTCGCCTCAGAGATCCGTTGGCCTCCTCGAGGGGGTTATCCTCGTGCTCCGAGAACCCGAAGTCAGCCAGCGAGCGAAGGGGCAAGAGTGCCCGGAACGACCGGATCGCGGCGCCGAGCGACGCCCATTCGGC
>Ga0302185_10002972_pt1 | contig 10691 bp, 6 predicted proteins | sample II_Bog_E1_1_FD_200231 | JGI IMG/M metagenome (GOLD analysis project Ga0302185, IMG submission 200231) | Peat permafrost microbial communities from Stordalen Mire near Abisko, Sweden - II_Bog_E1_2 | ecosystem: Environmental > Terrestrial > Soil > Wetlands > Peat | place: Sweden: Abisko, Stordalen... | reverse complement strand
CCAAGTTCCTGGGCTATCTGGCGGCAACGCAGCGTAGTAAACAACTCCTGCACCTGCGGAGGGATAGGGCCGAAGCGGTCTGTGAGCTCGAGGGCGAATTTCTTGATGTCTTCTTCGTTTTCGAGGTCGTCAAGTTGGGTGTATATAGAGAGACGCTCGGTGATGTTTTCCACGTAGCTATCGGGTATCAGTATTTCGAGGTCGGTATCTATTGTGCAGTCGCTGACGTAATCTTTCTTTCGGTTGATCTCTTCTGCAAAAACTTCTTTAAAGTCAGTGTTACGCAGTTCGCGCATGGCTTCGGCCAGGATCTTCTGGTACATTTCAAAGCCTATCTCGGCGATGAAACCACTTTGCTCGCCACCCAGCAGGTTGCCTGCACCGCGAATGTCAAGGTCGCGCATAGCAATCTGAAAGCCACTTCCCAGCTCATTGAACTGCTCGAGCGTTTGCAGGCGTTTGCGGCTATCGCTTGGCAGCAGGCTCATAGGCGGCGCCAGTAAGTAACAGAATGCTTTTTTGTTACTGCGGCCCACACGCCCACGTAGCTGGTGCAGATCGCTGAGGCCAAACTGGTGGGCATTGTTTATGATGATAGTATTGGCATTGGCAATATCCACACCGCTTTCTACGATGTTGGTGCAGCAGAGCACATCATATTCGCGCTCTATAAAATTAAATAGTGCCTCTTCGAGTAAGTGTCCTTCCATCTGGCCATGTGCCATGCCAATACGCAGATCGGGGCAAAGATTGCGTAGCAACGTTACCATTTCAGGCAGGCTTTGCACGCGGTTATGCACAAAGAATACCTGGCCGCCCCTTTCCACTTCGTAGTAGATGGCATCACGGATGGTGTATTCATCAAACACTGCTACCTCTGTTTGTACAGGCTGCCGGTTTGGTGGCGGTGTGTTGATGATGCTGAGGTCGCGTGCATTCATTAATGAGAATTGCAGCGTACGTGGTATGGGTGTGGCAGTAAGCGTCAATGTATCCACACTTGCCTTAAGCTCGCGCAATTTTTCTTTTGATGAAACGCCAAATTTTTGCTCCTCGTCTATGATCAGTATGCCGAGGTCTTTGAACTTTACATCCTTGCCCAGCAGGCCATGTGTGCCTATTACAATATCTATCTTGCCCTCTTCCAGCTTCTTGAATATCTCTTTCTTCTCTTTTGCTGAGCGGAACCGATTCACATAGTCCACATTGCAGGGGAAATCTTTCAATCGCTCTTTAAATGTATTAAAATGCTGGAAGGCAAGTATAGTAGTAGGCACAAGTATAGCAGCCTGCTTGCTATCGCCCACTGCTTTGAATGCAGCACGAACTGCTATTTCTGTTTTGCCAAAGCCTACGTCTCCACAAACCAGACGATCCATTGGTGCGGGTGTTTCCATATCCCGCTTTACGTCTGCGGTAGCTTTTGCCTGGTCGGGGGTATCTTCATAAAAGAATGAAGCTTCCAGTTCTGTTTGCAAATAACTATCAGGCGAAAAGGAGAACCCTTGCGAGGCTTTGCGTTTTGCATAAAGCTTTATCAGGTCAGCAGCAATGTCTTTTACCTGTTTCTTTGTTTTGTTTTTAAGTTTCTGCCATGCATCGCTGCCCAGCTTGTTTACGCGCGGCACAGTGCCTTCTTTGCCGGTGTACTTACTTATTTTGTGCAGTGAGTTGATATTCACATACAGCACATCATTGTCCTTATAGAGCAGGCGGATGGCCTCCTGTATATTGCCATTGACCTCTATTTTCTGCAAGCCGCTGTATACTCCTACGCCGTGGTCAATGTGCGTTACATAATCGCCGGGTGTGAGTTCGCGTAGCGCCCGGAGGGTAAGTGCTTTACCTTTTGAATAAGCCTGCTTTACATTGTATTTATGATAACGCTGGAATATCTGGTGATCTGTATAGCAAATTACTTTCTTATCATGATCTATAAATCCCTTGCTGATAGCGGTGGGGACAGGAACGAAAAGAACATTGGCGTTCACATCATCGAAGATGCTCCGGAGCCTCTCTAGCTGTTTTGGGTTCTCTGCAAAAATATACGCAACATATTTGTTGGCTAGCCGTTTCTGCAAGTCTGCAATAAGCATATTGAACTGCCGGTTGAAGACGGGTTGCTCTTCTGTGGCAAACTGAAAAGTAGCATCAATAGGTTCGCCAGTTATTTTTTCAAGAGAATGATTGTACCATTCTATCAGATGCCTGTTCTTTAATTTTTCCTGCCAGTCATTTCCTGTCTCAAAATCTGCCTTTGATATTTCTTTGAGCATTTCTTCCTCATGGTCTATGGCTACCTGGCCAACGCCCATTTTTTCGGGAAGATCGGCGGCCATTTTTGCAAGCTTGCCAACGGTGAAAGAAAAATCCTTCGCCCATATTATCGTGTTTTCAGGCAGGTAATCAAGCAGGGATATTTTTTCCTGTGCATCAAATTTTGTTTCTATATTGGGCAGGATAGATACCTGTAAAAGCTTGCGCTCAGATAGCTGTGTTTCGGGATTGAAGATGCGAATGCTGTCTACTTCGGTATCGAATAACTCGATGCGGTATGGATGTTCGTTACCGAAAGAATAAATATCAAGTATACCGCCCCGAATAGCAAACTGCCCTGGCTCATAGACAAAATCTTCGCGCCGGAACCCTAATGAGATAAAACGCTCCAGCATTGCATCTACCTGTAGGGTTTCGCCAACTTTAATGCTGATCATATTATCAGAGAGAGAAGACGGATTGACCACACGCTCAAATAACGCCTCGGGATAGGTAACCAATACCTTTTTGTTTATCCCTTTTTTGCCGGCGCCGGCAGTGAACTTCGTGAGGGTCTCAGTGCGCAGCATGACATGGCTGCTGTTCAATTCATTGAAATAACCGGTTCGTTTAAAAGAATCAGGGAAAAAGAACATATCGAGGCCCTTTGTGAGATGCTCGATGTCGTTATGGAAATAAGCAGCTTCTTCTTTGTCGTTTAATATAAAGACATGATTAACATCTGTAAGATGCCATAAACCGCTCGCAATAAAGTTGATAGAAGAACCCCTGAGGTTGTCAAGATATACCCTTAATTTATGGCCGGGCAAAGTGATCCCAGCCGCTATTTGTTTTAAGCGGATGTCATTTTGGTACAAACCCTGCAGCACATCCAGATTCATCGGGGTGCGAATTTACATAAAAAATATTTCGCAGCGCTGAATGGGGTTTAATTTAGCTATATCTTTAAGTTAATTATTGCAATAAGGCCAATGAAAAATTATTTCCTGTTGTTTTTGTTAGTAATTACTATGGCATCGTGCAGAAATGCGTGGAATGAGAGCAATGATAAAACATTTCACAATGCCTGCCTTGACGAGGCGAAATCATGGACAGGAACGCAGGTAAAGGCGGAAACCTATTGTAATTGTGTGATCGTTAAAGTAAAAGAGAAGTATCCTGATGAGGATGAGGCCATGAAAAATATCGGGACACTTTATGCCGATAAAGACTTGCAAGCCTGCAAGGATTCGGTAATGAAGAAGTAAACTAGGTTTTTATGAAATATAGGATGGTTATTTCTGCGATTTTAATTGTGCTTTTTGGAGTGAATGCACATGCGCAAATGTCGTTTTGTTTTAAGTCTTCAGAAAATAAAAATCTTAAAATAAAATTCACCGTTATTGATAAGGATTGGAAATATGGATGTGTACAGTATGATAAACAGGAATATGCGATATTCGTTAAGCTGAAATATGATACAGTATTGCATGAATATAGCGATCACCCGTCTTTAATTAAATATGTTTGGGAAGAGATTGTTGATGACAGCGTAACAGGGATTTACCAGTTTAATCTTCAAGGAGCAAGTTTTGATAATATTTATTATACCCGGAAAAAAGATAAAAAGAGGTTCAAATTTGAAAGTACTGGTGTCGGGTTGAAAGATTGTGATTGCGACTGGTAAATATCATTACTTAAATATCTGGTAAACCAACAGCGCGCTTAAATAGGCTATCCCGAACATGTAGACGAACTGTATGATCGGGTATTTCCAACTGCGAGTTTCGCGCTTCACGATGGCCAGGGTGCTCATGCACTGCATGGCAAAGACATAAAAGATCAGTAATGACAAGCCTGCAGCGAGTGTATATACGGGTGTGCCGTCATCACGTTTGGCTTCTTTCATTTTCTCATGCAGGGTTTGTGTTCCGGCTTCTGCATCGCCTACGCTGTAAAGGGTTGCCATGGTGCCTACAAATACTTCGCGCGCAGCAAAAGAAGTGATCAATGCTATGCCTATCTTCCAATCATAACCTAATGGACGAATAACGGGTTGTATGGCGTGGCCCATCATGCCGGCAAAGGAATGCTCCAGTTTAGCAGTGGCATGCTCGTGATCTATTTGTGTTTTTTGATCAGGATGTTGTTGCAGTTGTAAAGTGTATTTTTCTTCCACAGCTTTCATTTGTGCGGGTGGCCCGAAAGCTGCCAAAGCCCATAATATAATAGATAGCACGAGTATTACTTTGCCCACATCCTTAATAAATATCTTTCCTTTCTGGATCATAGTGATGCCGACGTTTTTCCACCGGGGTTGCCTGTATACAGGAAGCTCCATGAGAAAAAATGTGCGCTCTTTTGTCTTTATGAGAAAGTTCATCACACGGGCCACCACAAGTGCCATAAAGAAGCCCAGCAGATAAAGCCCCATTAATACCAGCCCTTGCAGATTAAAGATGCCGATGATCTTTTGGTCGGGTATCACCAGAGCTATGAGAATGGTATAAACTGGCAGCCTCGCAGAGCAACTCATAAGTGGCGTAACCATTATTGTAATGAGCCGTTCTTTTTTATTTTGAATTGTACGGGCAGCCATAATAGCAGGTACTGCGCAGGCCATGCCGCTGATGAGGGGCATTACGGAGCGGCCGTTGAGCCCGGCGCTGCGCATAATGCGATCAGTAAGAAAACTGATTCGAGCCATGTAGCCGCTGTCTTCCAGTATGGTTATTAACCCAAACAAGATCATTATCTGTGGCACAAACACAGCGATGCCACTAATGCCTGCCAGCAGCCCATTTACAATGAGGTCTTTGAAAATGCCCTGGGGCAATATATTGTTGAGGCCATTGCCTACTAATACAAATGCTTGCTCCACCCAATCCATGGGGTAACGGGCTAACAGGAATATACTTTGAAATAACAGGAATAGAACCACAAGCAGCACAGCGTTTCCATATATGGGGTGTAGCAGCACTTTATCCAGGCGGTCGCTCATTATCAGTTTTTGCGTGGGGCTATCCAAGGTGACGCATTGCTGCATAATCGTAGCTATCTTTTTATAGCGTTGTATTATTTCTTCAGCCTGTATCTTCGATTTTTGAAAACCAGCCTCGCCAAGCAGTGCTGCTATCCTTATGCGTTGCGCCGCGTTAATGTATTTTAGTTCGCCATAGTTACAGGCCACATGGAGGGCTGCATAATTGCTATCCAGGCCGCACAGCGGTTTTATTTCAGCCAGCCATTCACCGGTAATTGCTGGCAGGTCTATAAAGTCGGGTAGGGCAGCAGGCGTTTTTTGGTGCACATTGCTGATAGCAGTTTTTAACGCGCCTATTCCTTTGTTTCTTCTTGGGTTTACTGTTATTACCGGCACCCCCATCATCTTTGCCAGTTCTGCGGTATCTATAGTTATGCCTTTTTGCCGGGCAATATCCATCATGGTCAGCACGATCACCACCGGTAGTTTAAGGTCTATGATCTGTGAGCAAAACAGGAGGTTGCGCTTGAGGTTGGCGGCATCGGCTATTACCACAACGAGATCGGGCCTGTCGGTACTTTTTTGGTTGAGCAGCACTTCATAAGTGACCTGTTCATCTGCGCTTTTAGGATAAAGGCTATACGTACCCGGAAGGTCTATGATATGTGCCGAGAGTGTTTCTGATATTTTTGAAACACCGGTTTTTTTGTCTACGGTTACGCCCGGAAAATTACCCACCCTCTGGTTGAGGCCTGTAAGTGCGTTAAAAAGTGAACTTTTCCCGCTGTTTGGGTTTCCTACCAATGCTATGGTATATGGGCGTTGCATGCAGTGGGACAAAGTTACTGATTGCCACGTGTTTTATGGGTTATATAGCTATAAGCAAAAAAAAATTCCCGAATATGTAAACCGGTCATCTGTGCAGGTAACACCAGTTGTAATTGAATTTTGAGCCCACAAGTATACCACCATTGTCATACCACAATGCGAGCGAATCGCTGGTGAGCCGGGCAATGTAGTATGCAACGGAACCGATCTGTAGTTGCATCAAATTGACATTGTCATAGAACCAAAAAGTGCTGTCATATGATCCGGTGGTAGATGCGAGCGCAAATGGCGAAGACAGGCCGTAGGAACGGTCAATGCACTGCAAGCCAAGACCTCCTGTGGAGACGGTGGGGGATATATAGGCTGCAGACCTGAATTCTATGTAGTTTGCCGCGGTAAAATTTTTATATGTTTTGAAATATGTCTTGTTTGTGTCTGAAGATAAATTAGTGCCTATGTAATACAATTGGGTATCTAATTGTTTCCAAACATACCATTTACCCAACAGTTGTGTCTCGGTCTGGTTTAGAGTAACTACAGGCTGGGGTGTATTAGTTTTTTTACAAGCCCACATCAGGCTTATGAATAACAAAAAAATAAATAATATTTTATAGCCGGGTTTGATCATTATAAATGGCTGCCTGTTATTTCAAACATTTGAAAACTAATGGTCACTTTTGTAAAGTTAGTTCAATATTTTTTTAAGTGACCGGGTCTAAAATCGCCTGTTCTGTTTAGCTTTATCTAACTTTTTGTTAAACTATCTGTTGTTGTTTGCGGAAAGCAAACCATATCACCTAATTTTACCCATTCCATATAACTTAATTATATTATTGTGAGACCACTCCGCCGTTTTTCAGTTTGTACGTTATTAGTTGCGTTTGCATCATTGTCTTTAATCTATACGAGTTGCAAAAACAAGTGCGGAAGCACAGTATGCCAGAATGGAGGGTCGTGTACAGACAGTAAGTGTGTTTGCCCTATTGGGTATTCAGGAAATGCGTGTCAAACGAGCTGGTCGCAAGATGCTATTGGAACTTATAACTGCACGCAAGGAACATGCACTCCGGCGTCCGCCGGAAAGGCTCCATGGCAGAGCGCGATTACCACAGCATCAACTAACGGAGGGTATTCTATAAGCATATCAAACTTTGATGGCAATCCGAGCCTTAGCGTCATTGCCACAGTAGACAGCGCTATTGACTCGTCCCAGAGTGTGCGTATCAGCGGTACAGGCGCGGGCGGAAGCGGCATAAATGCAACCGGTTCATTAAAAATCACCAATTCTCAGACAGTAATAAAATTAAACTTCCAGTCGTATGATGGAACGCTTGGCACATCGTGCAGTATGACCATGGTGAAGATATAATTTTAATGATCTATCCGGATCAGGAGTTTATTTGCTCCAGAAATTCTGTTATACATTTATAAGCATAAGCCAATTCGTCATCGCTGATGCAGTAAGGCGGGAGTAAGTAAATAATATTTCCCAGCGGCCGCATTAATATTTTCTTTTCGAGGAAAAAACGATACATCACGTCACGCAGTGAATGATGATAAGAGGGGGTATCGGTTTTTAATTCAATGGCGATGATGGTGCCGGTTTGCCTTATATCTGCTATTACAGGGTTAGTTCTGATAGTTTCGGCAAATGCTTTATGGGCATTCGCAATGCGCGACCTGTTTTCGCTGCAACTTTGCGTTAGTAATAGGTCCAGGCTTGCCAATGCTGCGGCGCATATAGTGGGGTTTGCGGTAAATGAGTGGCCGTGATACAACATTTTTGTTCGATCATCATCATAGAATGCATCGAAAATATCTTGTGTGCAGGCAGTAACGCCGAAGGGCATACTGCCACCCGTGATGCCCTTGGAGAGGCACACCATATCAGGCGGTGTTTGAATGTGATTGCACGCAAACAATGGGCCTGTGCGTCCAAAGCCTGTCATTACTTCGTCTGCGATGATCAATGCGCCATATTTACGGCATAGTACAAAATATTGCTCCAGTGTCCCGGGCGAATACATATACATGCCTGCTGAGCCTTGCACCAGGGGCTCTACGATAAAAGCTGCAACATCACCATTTTTTAAAATAGCTTCTAAAGCATCGATACTTGCCTGCTCTGATCCTTTACTTGCAAAGGGAACAAATGACACATCGAAAAGATACTCGCTGAAGGCTTCAGTGAAAATACTTCTGCCGCTTACCGCCATAGCGCCGAATGTATCGCCGTGATAAGCATTTTCAAGCGCCACTAATTTCTTCTTTTTAATGCCTTTGTTATTCCAGTATTGCATGGACATTTTTATGGCAACTTCCACCGCCGTAGATCCATTATCGGAATAAAATATTTTCCGCATCCCTTCCGGTAATATTTCCAAAAGACGCTCTGCAAGGCGTACCGCAGGCTCATGGGTAAACCCTGCAAATATGCAATGCTCCAAAACGGACAATTGCTCACTTACCTTTTGCGCTATATACGGATGACTATGCCCATGCAGGTTTACCCACCATGACGATATGGCATCTATATATTTGTTGCCATCTTCATCATGCAGATATACCCCTTCACCCTTTACGATAGCTATTGCTTCAGGCCAGGCCTTCATGGGTGTGTATGGATGCCAGATCACTTCACGGTCACGTTCTTTAATTGTGGGCATGTTTCAAATTCAAAAGTTAAAATTCAAAAGTTAAAAGAGCCTGTTTTATTTTTTTTGCGTAACCGGATATTGAAAGATTATCCAGTGTATCAAAATGTGGTATACGCGCAATAATCGGTACTTTGCTATATTGCTCTATAAAGGTTTCGGAAGATTCATTGGCATGTCCGTTTATTACCAGCCCCAATAATGGGATACCCCTGTTTTTCAGCACTTCTATGCTCAATAAGGTATGGTTAATACTGCCGAGATAATTCTGAGCCACCAGTATGGCGGGCATTTTATAGTATAGAACAAAATCAGCCATTGTAGTATTGGCAGACATAGGGGACAGGATACCGCCAGCTGTTTCTACCAGCAAAGTGTTTTCTGTTTTTGGCCAAACAAATTTAGTATAGTCGATGTCTATACCGTCTATAGCTGCAGCTGCATGCGGCGACATAGGTTGAGACAATTTTACGGCCTCCTCATGCACCCTGTTATTGCCGTTTGTAAGCAACTGTTTCAATGTAAGGGAGTCCCGTTCTTCCATGCCCGCCTGCACGGGTTTCCAGTAATCAGCATTCATAGCTTCGGCTAAGACGGCTGTTGCAATGGTCTTTCCTATGCCCGTATGTATGCCCAGTATTGCGATTGACTGCATTTTTATATTTATTTATAAATTTGCATTAATATTTGGTTTTTTGCCGTGCTTCCCCCGATTTCCGACCATTATGAATTAATGAGCCCCGGTAAAAGGGATAATATTTTTTTTTGTCGGCACAATTTTTACAGTTCTGATAAAAACTCATTTCAGGATGTATGAAATAGCTAGTCATTGTTCTGTATTTTGGCAAAAGTACATTTTATACGAGGCATATTAATAATCAGACATTTTTAACCATCGTTAATAAAATTATAAACCATTTTCAAAAAGTGTATAAACTATTATTTTCTATATTGTTTTTATTGCCAATGGAATTGTATGCGCAAAAAAAACAGGATAATAGTGCCGTAGAGTCGCTGCTAAAGGAACTATCTAAAGCTAAAGAGGATACCAGCAAGGTGGCATTACTGTATAACCTTACCGTACATTATTTAGAAAATGATCCGGACTTGGGAGACAAATATGGAGAAACAGGGCTAGCCCTGGCTGAAAAGCTGGGCTGGGAAAAAGGGATTGTGCTTACAGCTAATTTATTAGGAGACAATTATACCGACCAGGCAAAATATGGCCGGGCATTGGAATGTTACCTTAAAGCCCTAAAGCTGAACGTTTCATCGGGTCAAAAATTAAGAGAGGCGATAACACTTGACAAAATCGCTGGTGCGTATGATGAACAACGGAACTATGTCCAGGCCCTGGAAACAGCAAACAGAGCAGTGAAAATTACCGAAGACCTACAGGAGAAAAAAAGCATGGCACATTGCTACGGTGACCTGGGCAATATTTATCTTGATATAATAAAGCGCCCTGCCCGAACATCAGCACAAAGCAATTTGATTTCCGGTGACAAGAAAATTAACCTTAATAAATCTATTGAATATTCAACGAAATCAATCAAGATAGCCGAAGAGGTAGGAGACGTTGAGCAGTTAAAGGAAGCCTATAAAACCCTGTATGCCGCACAAAAAATGTCGGGAGATGTAAAAGAGGCATTGGCAAGTTATGGGAAGATCGTGGCTTTAAAACATACGCTGCTTAACCCTAAGAAGGCAAAAGAAATTGAACGAAAAACCCTGGAATATGAATATGGGAAACGGGAGGATTCGATGCGTGCACAGCAGAAACTTGCTGATGAAAAGCTAAAAGCCCAAACGCAGCTGGTAACGCAGCAACAACAACAGCTACAGATCACGAGTAAAACTCTTTCGGCAGCTGAGAAGGATAAAGAAGATGCCAGGGTGACGCTGGAAAAAACGGAACAAGACCTTGCTCAAGAGAAAAATACAACAGAGGAGGAACAAAAGAGACTGAC
>Ga0302185_10002970_pt1 | contig 10693 bp, 14 predicted proteins | sample II_Bog_E1_1_FD_200231 | JGI IMG/M metagenome (GOLD analysis project Ga0302185, IMG submission 200231) | Peat permafrost microbial communities from Stordalen Mire near Abisko, Sweden - II_Bog_E1_2 | ecosystem: Environmental > Terrestrial > Soil > Wetlands > Peat | place: Sweden: Abisko... | reverse complement strand
CCATTAATTACTCACTTTTATTCTTCCTACGTTGTACCATCGCTGATATAAAAATACTAAACTCAAACAATAGGTATAAAGGCATAGCGACCACCATCATGGTTAGCGCGTCAGGCGAGGGTGTTATAATGGCAGCCAGCAATAGCACTATAATAATCGCATAGCGGCGCTTTTCCCGCATAAATTTGGGGGTTAGTATACCGAGGCTTGAAAGTATGTAAACAACAATAGGCAATTGAAAAACGAGTCCGGCCAGCAGGGTAAGCCAGCTTTCGGATGATATAAAGCCATCAATGCTGAAAATATTTTCAATATCCTTACTCACGGTATAGCCCGCAAAAAATCTTACGGACAGCGGAGTGATCACATAATAACCAAAGAGTACGCCTAAAGTAAATAAAAAAGAAGCGTAAAAAACAAAACCGCTCGCTGCTTTGCGCTCTTTATCAAGCAAGGCTGGCCGTATAAACCGCCATATTTCAAACAAGATATACGGAATGCCTAAAATAACGCCGATCATGATAGAAGTATTGAGCTGAAGATTGAACTGCCCGGCTAATTCTGTATTTATGAAATGAAACGCTATGCTTTTTACACAAAAATCATTGGGATTAACAAAAGAAAATGAACGATGTAACGTATTACCCATACTGCACATCATCCTGTAAGTCCAGAAGTCTGTACGGATGGGGGCCGTTATAACACCATGAAAAATATCATCAAAAAAAGCAAACGCCAAAATTGCAAAGGTTAGTATTGCTGCTGCAGCACGGATTAAATGCCAGCGCAAGGCTTCCAAATGTTCAAAAAACGACATTTCGGCTTCCATTTTTTTACCCTTTTCTTTTATGGAACTGAAGAGTTTATCGGTGAATTTGCTCATTTGATTATAAATTATTCAGTTTTTTAACAGCTGAACCTGATATACGTTTAAATTTTCCAGTACAGTTTGATTTATTCCGAAAATTCAAACGATTCCATAAACTTTGTAGTAAAATTACCCGCCCGGAAATTTGGGTCCTGTAATAATTTTAAATGGAAAGGAATAGTTGTTTTTACGCCTTCAATTACAAATTCGCTTAAGGCGCGCTCCATTGTAGCCAAAGCTTCATCACGGGTTTGCGCCACACAAATAACTTTGGCAATCATCGAATCGTAGTTTGGCGGTATCACATAACCCGAATAAACATGCGTGTCGATACGCACTCCGTGTCCGCCGGGCGAATGGAAATTTGTGATCTTACCGGGTGAAGGACGGAAATTATTAAAAGGATCTTCGGCATTTATCCGGCATTCAATGGCGTGCGCCATCGGCTCATAATTTTTACCGGATATCGGAATACCAGCGGCTACTTTTATTTGTTCTTTTATAAGATCAAAATTAATCACTTCTTCCGTAACCGGGTGTTCTACCTGTATACGGGTGTTCATTTCCATAAAATAGAAGTTCCGGTCCTTATCGACCAAAAACTCAACAGTACCCGCGCCTTCATATTTAACGGCTTTAGCGCCTTTAATTGCCGCTTCACCCATTTTCTTACGTAGCTTTTCCGTCATAAATGGCGAAGGGGATTCTTCAACCAGTTTTTGATGCCGCCTTTGTATAGAACAGTCACGTTCCGAAAGGTGGCATATCTTACCATACTGGTCGCCCACTACCTGTATTTCGATATGGCGGGGGTCTTCAACATATTTTTCCAGGTAAAGGCCATCGTTTCCAAAAGCAGCCCCTGATTCGGCACGGGCAGAATCCCAGGCATTTTCAAAATCCTGGTCTTTCCAAACAATACGCATGCCCCGGCCACCGCCGCCCGCGGTTGCCTTTAAAATAACAGGGTAACCTATCTTATTGGCAACCTCAATCCCTTGTTTAATAGTAGTGAGTAAGCCATCAGAACCTGGAATAGTTGGTACACCAGCCTTTTTCATGGTTTCTTTAGCAGAGGCTTTATCACCCATAGCATTTATTTGTGCGGCTGTCGCGCCAATAAACTTAATTCCATATTCAGCACAAATGGCCGAAAATTTAGCATTTTCTGATAAAAACCCGTACCCCGGATGTATAGCATCGGCATTTGTTAGTTCAGCGGCAGAAATAATATTGGGTATATTAAGATAGGAATCACGGCTTGGCGGAGGCCCGATGCACACAGCTTCATCCGCAAAACGTACATGTAGGCTGTCGCGATCGGCAGTTGAATATACAGCAACGGTTTTTATGCCCATTTCTTTACACGTACGAATAATTCGAAGGGCAATTTCACCACGGTTGGCTATTAATATTTTTTTAAACATCTCGATAATTTGAAAATTTGATAATGTGCCAATTTGAAAATTGAGGTCACATTATCAAACTATATTAGGTTATAAAAATTTAATTGATTTTCAAATTTTCAAATCAACTCATTTTCAAATTTAAAAAGGTTCTACCAAAAATAACGGCTGGTCATATTCAACCGGGGAAGCATTGTCAACAAGTATTTTAACAATCCTGCCTGAAATCTCCGATTCGATTTCGTTAAAAAGTTTCATTGCTTCTATAATGCAAAGCACTGTCCCTGGCTCAATTTCATCACCAACATTAGCAAATAACGGTTTTTCGGGACTTGCAGAGCGATAAAACGTCCCAATCATTGGTGACTTTATAGTAATATATTTTGAAATATCTGCTGCAGGCTCGGCTGGTTGCGCAGGCGCCGAAGCAATAACCGGAGCAGGCGGAACAGGTTGTACGGCAGGAATAGTTGCGTTAACTATTGTTGGCGCCTGGTTTGTTTTAATAGTGATTTTAAAATCTTTCTGCTCTATCGAAACTTCGTTTACGCCTGATTTGGAAACAAAGCGTATTAGGTCCTGTATTTGTTTAATATCCATGCCGGGTGACTAATTGGTTTTTTATAAAGTTAAATTTTAATGTGCAAATATGCTGCAAATGTGCAAATTATAAATGTGCCGATGTGCAAATATGATTACAAATGTGCAGATTATAAATGTGCAGATGTGCAAATATGATTGCAGATGTGCAGATTATAGGTATGCAAACCATTTAAAATATTGTTTAAGGTGCGTTACCGGTTAAAGTTCAAAAGCAACGCACAATGAACCGTAAGCATTTGCACATCTGTAATTTGCACATCTGCAAATTAATAAGCCCATTTTATATAAATAGACCCCCATGTAAAACCCCCTCCAAATGCTGCCAATATGAGGTTATCGCCTTTTTTAAATTTACTTTCCCACTCCCATAAACACAGCGGTATAGTGGCATTGGTTGTATTGCCATAACGCTCTATATTTATAATCACTTTATCTGGGCTTAACCCTGTACGGTTAGCTGTGGCATCAATAATGCGTTTATTTGCCTGGTGCGGAACAAGCCAGGCAACATCATCAGAACCAAGGTTATTGCGTTCCATAACTTCAGCAGCCACATCTGCCATTTTGGTAACGGCGAATTTAAATACTGCTTGCCCCTCCTGGTACGCGTAATGCTCGCGGGCATCAACGGTTTCGTGTGATGCAGGTTTAATGGACCCCCCCGCTTTTTGGTGCAGGTACGCAACACCGGAACCGTCACTCCTTAAAATAGAATCAATAATCCCGTTCCCTTCCTCATTTGGTTCAAGTAAAACGGCGCCGCAACCATCCCCGAAAATAATACAGGTAGCCCGGTCTTCATAATTGGTTATTGACGACATTTTATCACCGCCAACTATTAATACCTTTTTATGTTTCCCGCTTTCAATAAACTGAGAGCCGGTAGCCAGGCCGAATAAAAAACCAGAGCAGGCAGCCTGCAAATCATAACCCCAGGCATTTTTCGCCCCTATTTTGTCGGCTAAAATATTTGCCGTGGCCGGGAAAACCCTGTCGGGTGTGGTAGTACAAAAAATAATGAGATCAATTTCATCAGCGCCGATACCGCGTTTTTTGAGCAAGGCCTCTACGGCCGGTACCGCCATATCCGACGTACCCAAACCTTCACCTTTCAAAATATGGCGCTCTTTAATACCAGTACGCGTGATGATCCACTCGTCATTGGTATCCACCATGGTCTCAAGTTCTTTGTTTGTTAATACATAATCGGGTACATAAGCATGGACCGCTGTTATTGCAGCATGAATTTTACTCATTTTTAAATTTATAATGAAAAAGATGAAAATTGATGTGCAGATTTCAAATGTGCAGATGTGCAAATGATACCAGATTTCAAATGCGCAAATATTTTTTTATCTAATAATGTCCTCATCTAACCAATATTTATAATTTGTCATGTGCACATCTGTCATCTGCACATCTGAAATCAGTACGCCCATTTTAAATATACAGCTCCCCAGGTAAATCCCCCGCCAAAGGCAGCTAATATTAAATTGTCGCCTTTTTTGAATTTGCTTTCCCATTCCCACAAACACAGGGGCAATGTTCCGTTTGTTGTGTTACCGTAACGTTCAATATTTACAATCACCTTTTCCGGGGCAACGCCAGTACGGGTTGCTGTAGCATCAATAATTCTTTTATTAGCCTGGTGAGGTACCAGCCAGTCAATGTCTTCAGATTTAAGGTTGTTTTTCTCCATTACCTCAGCAGCCACTTCAGCCATATTTGTTACGGCGAACTTAAATACAGCTTTGCCTTCCTGGTAGAGATAGTGTTCATTGGCCTCAACTGTTTCGTGAGTTGGTGGTTTCACCGACCCCCCGGCTTCCTGTTTAAGATAGCAAACGCCGGAACCGTCACTTTTTAAAACAGAATCAATAAGCCCGTTACCCTCATAATTTGGTTCGAGTAAAACAGCGCCGCAACCATCGCCGAAAATAATGCAGGTTGAGCGGTCTTTATAGTTAACCATCGACGACATTTTATCGCCACCGACCACTAAAACTTTTTTATGCTTCCCCGTCTCTATAAACTGAGCGCCCGTGGTGAGCCCAAATAAAAACCCTGAGCAAGTTGCCTGAAGGTCAAACCCCCATGCGTTTTTCGCGCCGATTTTTTCTGCCAGAATATTTGCAGTTGCCGGGAATACCCTGTCGGGCGTGGTGGTACAAAAGATTATCAGCTCAATTTCATCTGCGCCGATACCGCGTTTTTTTAATAAGGTCTCAACCGCCGGAACAGCCATGTCTGATGTGCCAAGTCCGTCCCCCTTCAAAATGCGACGTTCTTTGATGCCTGTGCGGGTGGTTATCCACTCGTCATTGGTATCAACCATTCTTTCAAGTTCCTGGTTCGTCAGCACATAATCGGGCACGTAACCATGCACAGCTGTAATAGCAGCGTGAATTTTATTCATTTAAATATCTTTACTGGAAAGCACCCTTTATCTTTTCTACGAGCGAACTTTCCGCCATGTTTCTTGATAAAATAACCATGTTTTTTATAGCTTCGGGCGTTGATATGCCGTGTCCTACAACAACCGGGGCATTAACTCCTAATATTGGGCTACCACCATATTGCTCATAATTAAACATGTCAAAAAAGTTATCTTTTATTCCCTTTGTATGGACAACCTCATAAAACGATTCGGCAAGTTTTAAAATAACATTTCCGGTAAATCCATCGCAAACAAACACGTCCGCGTCACTGTAAAACAGTCCGCGCCCTTCAACATTACCTATAAAATTAAAATGTTTGCTCTCTTTCATCAGGGGGTAAGCAGCCTGGCAAAGTATATTGCCTTTTCCCTCTTCCTCGCCAATATTTAATAATGCTACCTGTGGGTTTGCCACATTGTATACATATTTGGCAAATAAACTGCCCAATGCGCCAAACTGCAATAAAAACTCTGGTTTGCAATCGGCATTTGCACCAACATCAACTAAAATGCCCAGCGTGCCGTTTAATTTAGGCATAATACTGGTTATCGCGGGCCGCAAAATACCCGGTATGGGTTTTACGCTAAACATTGCACCCACAAGCATGGCCCCGCTGTTGCCCGCTGAAGAGAAGCTAGTAATTTCGCCGCTCTTGAGCAGTTTAAAACCAACTGAAATACTCGAGTTTGGTTTGTGGGAAATGGCTTTTGTGGGATGTTCGCCCATGCCGATTACTTCGGTTGTATGAACGAACTCAAAAAGATCGGGATTAAAATTATTCTCCTGAAGTAATTTTGACGTTAATTCCTTATCTCCAATCAGTACCAGGTGCTCACCGGCAGATAATTCTTTATAAGCAGCAATTGCCCCCAGGATGGTTGCCTGCGGGGCGAAATCGCCGCCCATAGTATCTAAGCCAATCTTCATTTCAGAAAATTAAACTTAGGCTACCGCTGCTTTTTCAATCAGTAATTTACCGTTGTAGTAAACATTGCCATCAACAGTATAAGCTCTGTGAGGTAAATGTACGGCACCGGTAGTTTTACAGGTAGTTAAAGTAGGCGCTTCGGCTTTGTCATGAGTCCTGCGCTTATCTCTTCTCGATTTGGATATTTTTCGTTTTGGATGTGGCATAAATCCTGTTATTTATTGATCATTAATTTTTTTGAGCACTTCCCACCGCGGGTCTGTTTTCTCATTTTGTTCTGTATTTGCTGTAAGTTTACTCAAACTTTCCAGCATTTCTTTATCGCACCAGGGCGTGTTCCCCATGTCTATGCAAACCGTAATCAACGGCACCGCGACATTTATATACTCGTAAACCAATCCTGCTATATTAATCTCATGATCATTTTTAGTCAGGATAATAATCTCTTCATCGCTGCCGATGTCTTCTTCGCTAAACTTCGCAACCTGCTGTTCGTAAATATCCAGATGCTGCGGATATTGAGCCAGGCACCGGTCGCAATTGGCGTCAATCGTCCCTTCAATATGGAAATTCAGGATAATCATCGTCTCCTGTTTTTCCAGCCCGACCCTGCATTTCAGATTGGCCTTTTTTACCAGCGAATACTCAAATTCGTTGAAAAACGCATCCGTAATGTCATACTCAAACTGATGCTTTCCCAGTTTAAGGCCGGTAAAAGGTATTGAATAATTTCTTAGCGATTTCAACGAGCAACAATTAGCCCGCAAATGTAAGGATTAATATGATATTTGAAAAGTGTTTTTTTAATTAGGTTTCGGGTAACCTTTAAATTTAATACTAACGCCCTGCCGGCTTTAAATTGGCCGGTGGTATTTAGTTCCAACTACGGAAGACTATGCATTAAAATTTCGTCTATTCTTAATTCATCCAAAAATTATTGTCTCAAAATGTTACAATAATTTCTTCTGCTTTTTTTTATATTTACTCCTTAAACCAATTTCATTACCAAAACTTATAAACCAATAATTATGAAAAAAAACGCCACCTTTTGGGTACTTTTTGCTATGATTCTTTTACCGGTACGGGCATTTTGTCAAAGCACGGATGCAATCATCGCGGGCAACGATATCGCCGTTACTTCTACCGAAAGCGGAAAGGTAAAAGGTTACATACACAATGGAATTTTTACGTTTAAAGGCATCCCGTATGCCAAAGCCGACCGGTTTACAGCCCCGCAGAAACCAACACCCTGGACTGAAGTGCGCAGTTCGATGAGCTATGGGCCGGTTTGCCCTACTGACCCAACCACTTCAGTTAACGATGCATTTGAGTTTGCCTTTAATCATGATCTGGGTTATTCTAACGAGCATTGCCAATCCTTGAATATTTGGACGCAAAAACTGAACGACGGCAAAAAGCGCCCGGTTATGGTTTGGTTTCACGGCGGTGGGTTCACGGCCGGTTCTTCAATCGAGCTGCCATCCTATGATGGGGAAAACCTCGCGAAAAAAGGAGATGTGGTGCTGGTATCGGTAAACCACCGCCTAAATGTGCTTGGCTTTCTTGACCTTTCGGCCTACGGCGATAAATATAAAAATTCAGGGAACGCAGGCTTACTTGACCTCGTCGCAGCATTGCAATGGGTAAAGAATAACATCGCCCAATTTGGTGGCGATCCTGATAATGTGACCATCTTTGGCCAATCCGGCGGTGGCGGCAAGGTTACCTGTATGATGAATACGCCTTATGCAAAGGGCTTGTTTCAAAAAGCTATTGTTGAAAGCGGCAGCTATATTACTGCCTTTAACGAGAAAACTGCTTCGCAGCGCGTTGCTGCAGCCTTGCTGGAAATATTGCATCTGCAGCCCTCACAGGTTGATTCGCTGCAAAAAATACCTTACGATGTACTGAACGATGCTGGCAAGAAAGCGATGATGAAAGCGCTGGCCGAGTTAAGGAAAGAAGGAAAGGCAGGCGGCGCAGGATGGAACGCTGTGCTCGACGGCGATTTTTTCCCTAATCAACCTGGTGACCCGGCAGCCCTGGCACTGTCAAAAAATGTTCCACTATTGGTAGGCACCACCAAAAACGAATTCAGCGCCTTCGCGCCTTCACCCAAAAACCAAACGCTTGACGATGTTAAGGCCATTCTGCAAAAGCGCTATGGGGATAAAACGGATGCCTATATGGCAGCAGTGAAGGCCGCTTATCCAAATACTACAAAACCTTTTCAGTATACGGATATTGATCTCAGCTTCAGACCAATGGCTATAAAACAAGCCGATGTGAAAGCAACTAACAGTACCGCGCCGGTGTATATGTATTTATTTACATGGCAATCGCCTGTTAATGGGGGCATGTATAAGGCAATGCATTGTATGGATATCGCTTTTCAATTCGATAATATTGCCCGTTGCCAGGAAATGACCGGCGGGGGTAAGGACGCTTACGTTTTAGCCGATAAAGTGAGCAGCGCCTGGATCAATTTTGCCAAAACCGGTAACCCGAATGCACTGGGTTTACCCAAATGGCCCGCTTATAACCCGGAAACTGGCGCTACCATGCTATTTGACGTTCAGTGTACTGTCCGTAATCACCCTGATGGAGAATTGCTTAAGCTGGCAAGCGTCCCCAGGCCGTAAAACAAAGCTGGCTAAAGCCGGATGACGAAGGTAGAAACAATGCGGTTATGCTGGCAGCCGCACTGTTTCTACCTAATCGGGAACAAATTGTTTGGGAATACAATTAAGCAGGTATTAATGATCGAAAGCGACTAATCTTTGGATCGTTAACGCGCTGCAATCGTGATGATTTCCTTCGATATTTTTTGATAGCTTTAAATCCAGGTTTTAATACAAATGCATGATAAGTTGAGTTGATATAAAAAAATCACAATTATGCCCGACAACGAATCAGTTCAATCAGAAGCAACATGGCCATTAATAAAGTACTCATTCCAGGTTAATTGGGATGATACAGAAATAATATTTCAGGAAGTAACGGGCCTTTCTTCGGAAACACAAGTACATTGAATACCGTGGCGGCAACAGCAAAGTGTATTCGACTGTTAAAATGCCGGGCATTCAAAAATTTGGAAACATAACGCTTAAAAAGGGTGTCTTTAAAGGCGACCCGGCATTTTGGGACGAGACTTACGGAATGATAAAAATGAATACTTTCAGGCGTTCAACGATTGTGATCAGCCTGTTGGATGAATCTAACGCAGTTGCCATGAGCTGGAGCCTGTTGAATGCTTTTCCCTGCAAAATTACGGTAACTGACATGAACCTGAATGATAGCGAAGTTGCTATAGAGACTATGGAACTTGCCCATGAAGGTTTAACCCTCGCAAAATAAATCATATCAACTTTTACAAGCCTGAATTTTCGTTTTTTGCGAAAAAGCTTAACCCTGCGACCGTAAAAACATACACTTTTACCGGGTTTGATGTGATGTGGGCTATAACAGTATTATGGCACAGTATTTAGCATTATTAAAGTATAATTTAAAAACCCTGAAATGAAAAACACATCAACCAAAACAAGTATTACATTAAAAGCAATTCAACGGGAACTGAAGGCGATTTTAGAAAACGACATCAGAAAGTTTACGTTGCCCCAATACGTGAATAACAAAAATGCCGCATTTCTGCAATTTATTGCCGCGTAATCATTTGTACTATTCAGGTAGCTAAATACGGCACGTAGCGGACGGCGGATGAGCCGCGAACGAAATACTCATGCCAATATAATTGAGGGGAGAATTAATTCATTCTTTGAAATTGATTTTCACTGATAAGACTGCGAGTGAACCGAAAGGAATGGATGACGATCCATTTAAATTTCAATGCACATTTTTAGCATTATATGCATCAAGTTTTGTTTCGAGAAGCTCCTTTAATCCATCGAATGAATACCGTAAAAAGGTGGTGGAGATTTGTATGGGTCCACCAACGCTTGCTTCTACACGATATTTGTGAAGCATTTGGAGTGTATTTTTAGTAGCAGCGCTGTAAAAAGCTTCAGGATCTTTAAAACCGGAACTATGAACCTGGCGGGGTTTGTGGAATAAGAATTATTGGTTAGATTACTTGTTTTTACATCAATCCGTTCAATTTTATCCCAGCCGATAAATGTTTGCTTTTTATTGTTTATCGTTATTCCCTGATCGTCTATAACCATTGCAGGTGCTGTACTGAATAGCTTTTTCTGAAAAACGTAGCCAAGAAATGTTCCTGCAAGTAACAAGATAATACCCAGAAAGCCATATTCAGTAAAAGGGTGTATGGAGAAGTCGAGGCTTCCGTTTTGAATAACTGTCAGCATACAAAGGCCCAGGCAAAAAATGATAAGAGCGGCAAAAAAACCGAACCCATAGGCTGTTTTATTATAATAGATTTCAATTGGTTCGGATAAAGGCATATGCGAATGTACTTATCCCGGGTGAATTA
>Ga0302185_10002966_pt1 | contig 10709 bp, 8 predicted proteins | sample II_Bog_E1_1_FD_200231 | JGI IMG/M metagenome (GOLD analysis project Ga0302185, IMG submission 200231) | Peat permafrost microbial communities from Stordalen Mire near Abisko, Sweden - II_Bog_E1_2 | ecosystem: Environmental > Terrestrial > Soil > Wetlands > Peat | place: Sweden: Abisko, Stordalen... | reverse complement strand
TTTGCGGATTTTTTGCCAACAGGGAGGGGAATTTATTTTCAGCTTCCTGGACACGGTTTTCCGCAATATGCCTGATACCGGCATTGATAGCTTCCTGTATAACTTCCAATGACACCGTCTTGGTCACCCCAACAACGATGACATCTTGAGGATGGCGACCAACCTTTTGACAGGCATTTTCAATATCTAAAAAAACTTTGCGGACATTAGCTTGGATCATACAAGTAAAGAACTAGGGCTGGCCAATAACTTCAACGACTTTATCCACGAGATCCTGCAGTTTAAGAGGTTTTAAGAGATAGTCTTTGATACGATGACGCCTGAACAACGGCTCCATTTCGTTATAAGCCGTAAGCACCACCACCGGAATATTAACATATTCAGGGATCTTAGCTTTTTCCATAATAAAGGTGTAGCCGTTCATTCCGGGCATTTGAATATCCAAAAGGATCAAATCCGGTATTTTGGATTTTAATCTCAAGAACGCTTCACCACCGTCTCCCGCAGTTTGCACCTCATAGCCGCTGGCTTCTAATTTGCGCTTGGTGATCTCCAAGACCACCGGCTCATCATCAACAACTAAAACTGATTTTGGCATACGATTATTTTATCTCAACTGGGTCGTCTATAAAAGGAATTTCCAGATTATATATTTCCGCCACGATAAAGTCCAGCGCTTTAAAATACCCGGCTAAAAGCTCTTGGACACCTTTAACCTGGTTTTCTTTTAAGAATCTATCGATACTCATTGTCCTTAAATGATACAAGGCGCTGTTGACTTCCCTGCCCGGAAATTGTTTGCGTAAATAATGAACATAAAGCGGCATCTGAAATGACCTTACATGGTCACGAATATATTCACGGGTCAGAATTCCATCAACATTGATATCTTTAGGCATGGTATCCATGCTACCCGTCTTATAATCCAAGATCAATATTGTTCCGTCCGTCATTTCATCCACCCGGTCAACCCTGTAGGTTAAATGAATTTCATTTTTCCCTAAGGTCATCACTTCTTCAAACTTGCGCTCCACGTACAGCACTTGTTTAACGTCAGTTTCACAGCGCAAAGCTTCTTGATCTAAAAATCTCTCTAACCTGGTCTTTAACACCGTCTCCATTAAGAAGGAGTCACTGCGCCCAGCCTTACCGAAAGTAGCGGCAAACCTGGACTCATAGATCTTTTTAAAATATTTCCTGAAATCCGGATCCAAGACAGGTTTCTTTCCCATAAAGCCTCCAAAGGCTTCTTCAAGCAGATCATGGATAAAGGTCCCGATATGGCGGCTTTCGGGATCTTCTAATAGATCATCCTTGATCTTAAGTCCTAAAACATAACGGCAATAAAATAGATACGGATTTTGCAAATAAGTATTGATACTGGAAGCGGAAAATCTAAAAGTTTTAAGAAAATCGACCATGGCTGCCGTTTTAGGAATGACCCGCTGTTTTTTCTCAACAGAAACTTCAAAAGCCCCGCGGATAATTTCCACGGCACCGATCATCCCCTGACGCTCTTCCTGTTCCCAGATAAGCTCCTCTAAGAATCGGCTGCGGGTGCGGTCACTATTTTGCTGATAGACCAAATGCACATTTTGGGCTGCAGAGATCAAACGCATAAACCCATAGCGTTGGATCTCCTCTTCCAATTCCAAACGGTCAAGATTAAGCTTGATCATCACCTCACGGGGGATCAAGGGTTCATAAATATTCAAACTGGGCAAGAAGCCTTCATTGACATCCACCACGATCACATTCTTAAAATTCAAGCCCCTGGTTTCAAAAAGCCCCAAGATCTGAAGCCCGCGAAGGGGCGAACCGCTGAAAGCCACCATCTGCGAAGATAAGCGCTCCTCAAGGACCTTGAAAAGATCCCTAGGCTCAAAGAGCTCTTGCGCAAACTCACAAGTCTTTAATTCATCGCTGATCTTCTGCAATCCCCATGCAATTTGATCATTAAAAGGATACTTGTCCATCGAGCTGTGTGTCTGCATGAATTCAACAAAACCTTGCAAGGCAACGCCTAAATCAGATACAGAGTGAATATTGTCAAAACTATTCAAAAAGATCTTATGAATAGAACGAACTATTTCTTTAAGATCACTTAAGGTGCCCGTCATATCCATCGCCTGCGAAGATTGAAGGGCTGCGTCTAAAAGTTTTTCATCTTGCACAATTTCATTAAGATCCAAAAATATACGGCCTGAAAGTTCAGTCAACAGCTCACCTTTAAGGGCTTCTTCAATTTTGTGGACTAATACACGCACCAAACCTTGCTCAGACCCAAGGCTCAGGTTCTTAACCAACGGATGCTGCAACAAACGTAAGTAATCCTTAGTGTAATACAAATCCCCTTTACGCCGGTTCTGAGCTTCCAAAACCAGCATCAACAAAGTGTACAAAGCGCTTCGTTTAAGAGGATACCCCATAGAGACATTAAATTCCTCAAGACCCCCTCCTACAGCCGTCAAAAGGGTTGAAAGAAAATCCCCATCCGGCAAAACTATGACCGTTGATTCAGGCTCAGTGATCCCCTTTAAAATCTCTTTGACCAAACCTGCCTGGGCATGACTGTCAAAGGCTTCATAGATCTTTAAATTAAAATAAGTAGGTTTAACTTCCTTTCCTTCCAAAATCGGAGTTCCAAAGGCCTTGGCAATACGCGAAAGCGCCGGCCAACGCCGTTGATCGCCTTGCATCAACAACACGGCCTGCCCGCGATCATAAATATTCTTAATGACGGTATTTTCCGTACGGTGCAGATAAAAGAAATTACAAAATAAAATTTCATCAAAGGCCTTCAGATCACTTGTCCCTACCCGTTGGGCTGCCTGGCGGTATTGAAACCCGCGCGGAGCTAATTGCTTGAGCTCAAGCGCCTGATGATAACCCCCACGCAAAATGCTCAGATGCATTAATAATTTATTGATATCTTCGGGAACACTAAAACCGATTTCAGCATGCTCACGGACTATTTTAAGAGAGTCCAACGGCACATCTTCCAGATCTAACTGTTCAATAAAATGCAGGATCTCACGGGCCCATGGCAAGAACTGCGCGAAAGTTTCTCTCCCACGGCAGACCCAAGGACATAATTTCATAGCCAATTGATAAATGCAAAAGCAATGGTCCAGATCATTGCCTTTTAGCGGAGCTTGTTCTCCATAGGCGGCATAGGACATCCACTCGTCAATTGTAAAAAACCGGGGAGGCACATAGGCCTTACCGATACGGCGGGCCAAATCCCTTTTAATGAACAACGAAGGCCGCCGACCGCCGAAAACCAGGCATAAACGCGACAGATCATGATCATGCTCAACGTAATAACGATAAACGTAGTCCACCACATGTGGCAGGAAGTCTTCTGTAAACGGAACTGTGATGATTTTACTCATAATTTCTGTAAATATAAAATATGTCCTGAAACTTTATGTTTCGGATAAAATTGTTTTACTATTTCGACATATTCATTGATCTGCTTTTGATGTTCCCCTTCTGCCCCGGGAGATAATTTAAAGTCGACCACCCAAACTTCATCTTCAAGCACGATCAATCGGTCTATGCGCTTGGTATCCCCGTATTTATTGACGAATTCTTTTTCACAGAAAACTTGCACATGAGCAGGTAGATAAAAAAATGGCCGAACATCTTCACGGTCTATAAAGTTTTTGATGTCCGCTAAAATTACATCTTGGCCCTCTGGCGGTGCATACGATCGGCAGGCTTTGTCCCAAGCTGTTTTGAGCCCTTGGGCCTCGGTGCTCTCATGAATATGCCCCATATGCATAAGCAATGCGTGATAAAATTCTCCCCTGCGCGCTGAACTTGCGGATCTTGCCGGCCGGTTCAAAAATTCTTCCTTCAAGCCAACCCAAGGATCGGAAATAAAAGGCAGGATCTTTTGATGGGCTTGAGGCATCTCATGGAATATAGGTCGCTGGGCAGGCCTCCCGGCTTGTAAACAATCCTCCGGGATAAGAAATTGAGCAGGATTAACAATATTGCCAACCCTCGACGGTACAAAAATATAAAGCTCCTCGATCGCACGGGTCAAAGCCACATAGGTAGCGTTTAATTCCACTAAAAATGCTTTTTTATACTCTTGTTCATACCTCACCTGCAATTCAGGACAAAATTGCCGATAGCTTTCTTTAAGCCGGACAAGGCTTAATCCCTCATCTTCAATATCTAAAATATAGGCCTGACTGCCATCGCGCCCTCCGCTGCCAGCCTTAATGTCCATTTCCAAAAAAGGCACGATCACTACCGGGAATTCCAAGCCCTTGGCCTTGTGTACCGTTAACACTTTAACAGCATCGAATTGGGCCATGGGGACAAAACGATCTTCCCCCTCGAAATTCTCATAATAATCCAAAAAATGCGACAGGTCACAACTCTCAACTTCCTGTCTTTTGATCAATTCCAGCAAATGCATAAAAAATCCCTGATACTGAGGGAAATATTTCTCACAGCCAAAGCGCTTGATGATGCCTGCGGTTAATTCATAGAGAGGACTTAACCCTACCTGACGGAAAAAATCCTCAAAAAAGCCTCCCCACACTTGAGGGAAGGCCTCTCGAAAGTATTTATAAAAATAGACTTCTTTTGTATGCTTACTTCTTCCTGCGCACTCAAAAAGAAAATCACGCAACACCGGAGCTTCGATCCCCGTGGCACGAGGCATCAGCTCTCCTAAACAAAATTGCGCAAAGGCATTATTATCGACTGGAGAATACAAAAATGCCAGCAAGCTCATCAATTCACCGATCAGTGGATTGTTCTTGATATCGCTATTGCGCTCTGAAGAAGCATAAATACCCTCCTGTAGGAGCCATTGGGTGATCTCTTCTAATTCCTGATTGCCGCGGGTCAAGATCGCGATGTCTTTTAAAGAAAAACGTCCACGTAAGTCTTTTATTAAAGGTATCAGCCTTTGGCGAAGCTCAGCGCTCCTTTCTTGTTTAACACGGCCTTCCAGATAGGAAACACGTACGACACCTCCTGCCTGTTGGTCCTTGCCTGGTAATTGATGGGCATGGGCAAAAGTATTGGTGATCTCTTCAAAGTCCGACTCGGAGAAATGAATATCATGACGCTTGTTTTCTGTGGAATCATCCAAACGGCGCTGTAAAAAATCTTTTAAATTATCCAAACTAAACACCCGGTTATTAAACTTAATAATTTCAGGACAACTGCGGTAATTCTTATCCAGATTCGTTATTTGAACATTAAAGTCAGCCAGTTGACTTTGCAAGGCATCGAATAAACGGCTCTCTCCCCCACGAAAAGCGTAGATCGCCTGTTTTTTGTCACCCACATAAAACAACGATCCTCCATGGCTCAACGCCTCCTGTACCAAAAGAGCCAGATTACGCCACTGGCTCAAGGATGTATCCTGAAATTCGTCCATTAAATAATGCTGAAACCTTGCCGCCAGACGAAAATATATTTCTTCGACCGTCACCAAACCATCCTCAAATAGCAAGGCAGTTTTACGGTTAAGCTCTTCTAAGAATAATACATCATCCCGTTGGGACAAACGCCCAAAACAAGAAAGAACCCTTTCAAATAAAGCAACATACGGGTTAAACATGCTACGGGCTTCCAGGGATGCAAGTTCACGGATCTCTTGGGTTAGCTTGCGCCATTTGTTATCCAACTCTTTTGTGACCTCTCCCCCCTTATTGATCGGAAAATCTTCTTTAGACCAGTAGGTCTTCAGATCATCCATATCAAAAATGCCGCTGTCCTTAGCTAAAAGATAATTAAGATGATCGAGGAATCTTTTACTCGTCTCTTGAGGACAAATGGCTTTCAATTCCCGCATAAGGACAAGGATCTCTTTCTTGTGCGAAAAGAGATCCTCCGGCAAGGGGTAGACCAATAACGGTTTTTGGTAGGTATTGTATTGCCTAAAAAGTTCGTTGATAACCTTTAACAAGTCTTCCCTGGGAAACCATCCCGAACGATTTTCCAAAAACAAATACTGGCGTACAAAATCCTCGAAAGATTTGGCGAGCTTCTTGTCACTGACAACCTGGTCCAAAAGTTCATCAAGGCTTAACTGCAAATATTCTTTTGAATTACGCTGGATCTTAAAACGCGCTGAAAGGCCTATCTTAAAAGAACATCCCGACAATAGAATATTCATAAAACTATCGATCGTTTGGACCTGGAAATAATGATACTGACGGATCACTTCATTCATGAGGCTAAAGCCAAGGGATGAGGCCCTCTCTTCATCTAAGCTTAAGGGTTTGAGGATCTCTTCGACTTCAAATGATCTTAATTGTTTAAGCGCGATGCGTTTAAAGAAATCTAAAATACGGGATTTCATCGCCCAGGTGGCTTTATTGGTGAAGGTAATGGCCAGGATGGATTGTATCGGTACCGTTTGCTTTTGGGCCAACGACAGGCTTAACTGCACATAACGCTTGGCCAGGCAAAAGGTCTTACCGCTACCGGCAGACGCTTCGACAACGAAAACTTGCGGGTTACTTCTCATCTAGGGAGATCCAAATGGAGTCTTCCAGAATCTCACGGATCACAGCGATGGAGCCATCCAAGGTACTCTGGCCTGTTTGAAGCCCCCAATCCAGGGTATCGCTTCCGTAAGAATCCAGTTTATCAAGCAATTTTTGACGCTGTTGGGCAGTGATCGCCAAAAGGTGGCCCTTGCTATTCCTATTCTCTTCACTCTTTAGGACCTTGGTCATCATGATCGTGGCCTTGATGATCTCTTTATCGGCCTCTTTTCGCTGTAATTCCAGGGAATACTGTTCTCTCACAAAATCTTTTTCCTTCGAACGGCTGGCTTGACCTGCAAGCGTTAAGTCATACCATTTTTGCCACAATGTTTTTTCCTCATGGTTGATGACGATTTCTTCGCTCGTCGCTACCACTACCATATCCGCCACCTTACGGATAAGCATATTGGGAGAAATCAGGTATTTGAGCAAATAATGTTTAATAATAAACAGATCAGTGCTGTCCAGGGACAGATCATTGATAGTAGCCAGGATCATTTTATTTTTTTGTTTGTCAGGGAACTTTCTTGCAACGCTTTTCACCCAGCGGTCATGGATCTCCTTCATGTAGCCAAGGGCTGTGATATAACTGCGGGCAAACTCATATTTCATAACGTCGGGATTATTCTTACGGAAATCATCCGCGGCATGGGAGAAAGGAGCAAGCATCACCCCCCCAATGACAAGCAATACCAGCAGGCGTCGCAACATATTATTGTTTTAATGCCTTTTGAATTTTTTCCAACAAGAGTTTACTGTCAATAGGCTTATGGGTATAATCAATCCCCATTAGCTTGCCGATGCCGGGATCCAATTCCTGTTCCCGGGAGGTCAAAATAATAATAGGGATATGTTTAAACCTCTTATCAAATTTAATATCCCGGCAGACATCATAACCGTTGATCTCCGGCATCATGATATCAAGGACGATCAAATCCGGTGAATTCCCTCCCACTTGGACCATGGCATCCAGGCCGTCGTTGGCCACTAGTACGGTGTAGCCATGACGCGTAAGCAGATCACCCAATAAGGCGGTAACAGCCTTATCATCATCCACGACTAAGATCTTCTTTTGGATCGGCGCAGTGGTCATTTTAACCATCATTAATACTAGCCATCATATCTTCAAGTTTGGCAAAACGTTCCTTATAATCTTTTCGGGAACAACGGATGACTTCCAGTGCTTCTTCCCGGCCAAATACATGGGTAATTTCACAAATACGCTCATCGGAATCGGGAAGGTCCTTATAGGTCAGAAAATAATGTTTCAACCGGTCGGTAAATGAACGTGGGCAATCTTCAATATTGTTCCATTGGCTGTACAGGGCATCGCCATGCATGACCGCGATGATCTTATCATCCGCCTGCCCCCTGTCGATCATTCGAAAACCGCCAATGGGATGTGCGCGGACAATAATATCACCATGGGTGATCACTTTTTCGCTTAAAACACAGATATCCAAAGGGTCCTCGTCCCCTACCACGGACTTACGGCCAGTACGCTCACGGCAAAGCTCAGCAATATGGCTAGAGCAGTAGGTTTGCGGAATAAATCCATAAAGGGTAGGACATATACTGGAATACTTCTGAGGACGGTCTACTTTCAAAAATCCGCTGCTTTTATCGATCTCGTATTTGACCGTATCAGAAGGCACGGTTTCTATATAGGTGTTAACAATTTCAGGGGCGTCTTCTCCTATAGGTATGCCATGCCAAGGATGGCTACGGAGTAAAAGGGCCAGAGATTTCCAAAGACTGCGCAAATCATCATTCATAAGGATTCTTTCATCATCATAGGGTTATTAAAAAGTCTAACGACTTGAACACACGGTTGACAGTATAACACTGTCTTCTTTAGAATTTCAAGCAACTTTATATGTAATTAGATAAAAAAAACAAAAAAATACCCAATGAATCCAAATAACGATGTATAGTACTTCATGTATTCATATATAATCATATAATCATAAACCATAAGGAGCGTACTATGCGTACACAAAAAATGAAACAAGGTTTTACGTTGGTGGAAATCATGATCGTCGTTGCGATCATTGCCTTGTTGGCGGCGATCGCGATCCCTAACCTATTGCGCGCGAGAATGTCATCTAACGATGCCTTGGCCAAAGCTACATTACGGGCTATCTCTACAGCCGCAGAATCGTTTGGGACATCTAACAACGGTCTTTATCCTCTGGATATGAACTCTTTGACCACTCCACAGCCTCCGTATCTTAACACGAATTATGTCGGCGGAGCTATTGCCGGTTATGTCTACACGGATACCATGACTTCTTCCGGTTACAGCATCGTGGCAACACCGGTAAGTGTCGGTAGCACCGGAAGCGCCAAAGAAACCATTACTACTGGTGGCGTTTTAACACCGTAATTTTCTTTACGAATGACCTAAAAGAAGCCCCCTCTATGCTATTTGGAGGGGGCTTTTTTTTACTAAAAATCTTTCAAAACATCTTTTTATAGTATATACTCTACGTGGAGTCATATATAACCATATAACCGTAAGGAGGGTACTATGCGTACTCAAAGATTGAAACAAGGTTTTACGCTGGTGGAAATCATGATCGTTGTAGCGATCATCGCCTTGTTGGCGGCGATTGCGATCCCTAACCTGCTGCGCGCGAGAATGTCATCTAATGACGCTTTGGCCAAAGCTACGTTGCGGGCGATGTCAACAGCTGCGGAGTCTTTTGGAACAGCTAACAATGGTCTTTATCCGCTCGATATGAACTCGTTAACCACTCCACAGCCTCCGTTTCTTAACACGAATTATGTCGGTGGACCAATTGCAGGTTATGTCTACACGGATACCATGACTTCTTCCGGTTACAGCTTTACTGCAACACCGGTAAGCGTCGGTAGCACAGGAAGTGCCGTTGAAGCCATTACCACCGGTGGTGTTTTAACTCCGTAATTTTCTATACGGAAAAGTTTCAACAAAAAGCCCCCTGCCTTTGGCAGGGGGCTTTTCATTTGTACAAATCTAATGACCACATAAAAGATGGAATGAACTACACAACCACGCAGGAACAACATCAACCCCTCTCACATTCCTTGGATCAAGACGGCTGGTATTCCATAAATAATTAAAACGTTCCTCATATTTCTTGATGGTCCCTTCATCCGTAATAACGAGCAGGTTCTCTTCGTTCCTTTCTTGCGCCGTCAATGTCCAATTAAAAGATCCTGTGATCAACGATTTACCGTCGATAATAGCAAATTTATTATGCATAAGACCAAAACCCAAATGATAACGGATCTGAAAACCATGCTTGACGAGATATCCACTCTTGGATGCTGGTTCTATCTCCTGGCCCTGATCTAAAACGATCCTGACCTGGACATTATTTTCCTGGGCTTTGACCAAGGCTTGAGCTATATCCCTGGAACTAAGATAATACATGGCTATATCTATCGTCTGCGTTGCTTTTCTTATTTCTGAAATGACCGCTTCCTGGCAGCCTCCGTTGGGTGAAAAATATACCCTTATTGTTTGAGCCGTGCATAAGCATGGTGAAAGACAAAAGATCAATAATAGAAGGAATTTTCTCATCAAAAATAATTATAACAAATATTGATATTTAGTCAAATATATATGACTAATAATCATTGTTAATCTATCTTATTTACTTCCCCCTCCCTTTCCCTCCCCACATGGGGGAGGGAATGACTCGGCTTATAAATAATTTATATGCTATACTATTGAGGTTGTTAGGAATAAATGAGATTTTTCTTTTCAAGATGTAAAAATAAGGGTAAAGTTACACTATGAGAAAAACCGATAAAAAAATATTTTTCCTAGCTTCTTTTGAAGATGCTTCCATCCTACGTAAATTTGCTATTCTTTTTCTGATCACCTCCGTTGTCCCGATGTCCCTGCTTTATTTGATCTACCTCAATACCACTAAACAGGCACACATTTACATTACTCCAGTAAACCTTACCTACGCCATGATCCTGATGGGTTTGGGTGTTTTTATTGGATTCGTTACCATTCGCGCCTTGCTCGTTAAAGTCATTAACATTTCCAAACAAAACAGCAAGGCCCTGGAAAATCTATTAAGCCCTGAGACCGTCCAAGAACTCAACAAAGGGGAAAATGAGATCGTTATCTTGAGCCGCTCTTTTTCTGCCGTGACCCAGCGGTTGGAAGAAAATGTCCGCAGC
>Ga0302185_10002963_pt1 | contig 10722 bp, 6 predicted proteins | sample II_Bog_E1_1_FD_200231 | JGI IMG/M metagenome (GOLD analysis project Ga0302185, IMG submission 200231) | Peat permafrost microbial communities from Stordalen Mire near Abisko, Sweden - II_Bog_E1_2 | ecosystem: Environmental > Terrestrial > Soil > Wetlands > Peat | place: Sweden: Abisko, Stordalen... | reverse complement strand
CTCGAGCCTGTCCTCGACCCGCGACTCGCCCGCCAAGACGTGAAGGACTGGGACGATTTCAGCCGGCGCTTGCTCGATCTGCTCAATCAGCTAGGGTCGGATTCCGTCAGTCAAATCTGGTTCCTCGCCAATCCACCATTGTTCGATCGGGCGTTTCATCTCATACCCGCGCCAGACGGTAGCCCTCTCGGCGACAAGTTCGTAGTTTTCATCCGCCACCGCGAGCGAATACTCTCCGCGAAAAGGCACATTCGTGAACCATGGCAGCAATACGCCGCCGCTCTTCGTGCATCCGAACCCGCTGACCTGCCAATCATTCCGTTGCCCAGCACCGACAGCAGAGGATTGATCGGAACGCTTCGCGGCGTCTGCTACTTCAACATGCTCATACCGCTCGCGTGTCATGGGGTCCCCTGCAGCGTTAATGAAAAGGCCCTGATGCTCAAACTGCTGCGTCTCGGCATCCCATATATGTGCTGGGTGCACCTCCCAGCCCCCGTCGATTGGGCGGAACTCGAAGCCTTTCTCTCCAAGAACTGCCTTAGTGCCCTCCATGCACTCGATCACTTTCCCGACAAGTTCACACAGTACCGCATAGGCTCAATCCCCTACGCCGCACAAGCTACGCTATTATGGGATGATCCGCAAATGAACCCCTTCTGACTATGCAAACCGAACCCAATACGAAGGACTGGAAGATCTTTCAAGGTGATGGATCGCAGCACGGTGGATTGTTGCACCTGCCAGATCCGCCGCCTTGGCGCTTCTCGCGAGCCCCGCTGCCGCTCGAGTTGCCCCAGAGTCTCGATATCCATGGGGATGCTCCCCGGGCGGCACCATTCCTGCCTAGCCGGCCGATGATCCTCGCCGTAAATACCGCGCTTTATCTCCGCCGCCCGCTCCTGATCACAGGCAAGCCCGGCACCGGCAAATCGACCTTGATTTACAAGGTTGCGCACGAGCTGAAGCTCGGCCCCGTGATTCGCTGGCCCATCTCGTCGCGCTCGACCGTTCGTGGTGGCATTTACGAGTACGACGCCGTCGGCCGCCTCCAAGCCGGTAGGAACACAGAGCCACCCGTCGAGCAATACCTCAAACTGGGCCCTCTCGGGACTGCACTCATGGCCAAAACCTGGCCGCACCCGCTCTTGATCGACGAGATCGACAAATCCGATCTCGACTTCGCTAACGACCTGCTCAACGTTATTGAAGAAGGCGAATACGAAATTCCCGAACTTCGCCGCCTCGGTATTCAGAATCCCGTCGTCACCGACTACTTTGGCAACAAGGTTGTTATCCCTGATGGCCGTATACAAAGCGGGCAGTTCCCCTTCGTCATCATGACATCCAATGCCGAACGCGAATTCCCGCCGCCCTTTCTGCGCCGATGCATTCGTCTCAAGATCGATCCGCCCCAGCGTGCTGATCTCGAAAGGATCATTAACTCGCACCTCAAGCACTACGCAGGCGTGATGAACACCACTGAAATTGGCGGGCTGCTCGGGACCTTTGAGACCAAGCTAAGCGAAAACCAAGACATCTCCACAGACCAGCTCTTGAACGCAGTCTTCCTCACCGTCGCCATGTGCGACTCCGAACGCTCCTTCGACGACCAGGAAATCGCCGACCTTCGCGAGACGCTCCTCAAACAATTGAGCGGACCCGGTGCGTGACACTCGACCGTTTCATTGCCGCCTTCGAGGTTCTCAGCGCTGAGCTTCACGTCGAGAACCTCCTTGACGCGATCTGGCTAGCCCAACTCGACCGCAAGCTCATCCTGGGCGAGACGGCTATCGGCGCGCCCGTCGCCGTTCCGAATAGCGCGGAAACCAAACTCACTGAAGACGGACGCAAGCCTGATTCCGAAATCACGGACGTGACGGAGCCGGAACGAGTCGAACAGAATTCTGCGTCCGAGTTGTCTGAGATGACCCCCGTCTATGCGCCCGGCGCCGCCGAGCCCGCCTCCTCGACGATCAAAGCTTCAAGCGTCGCCATCCCTGCTGGGCATGCGCTTCCCGGCCGCCTCCACTTTACTCGCGCCATGCGCCCGTTTTCACGGAAATGGCCCTCCCGCCCCGAATCCGAACTCGACGAGGAGCGCACTGTCGAAGTTACAGCTGACCTCGGCTTGGACCTCTATCCCATCTTTCGCCCCGTTCAGGAGCATTGGTTCGATGTCGACGTCGTGCTCGAAGACGACCCAGCCGTGCTCGTCTGGCAGGATACCCTCCGCGACTTCTGTCAGTTGCTCCGCGATACCGGAGCTTTCCGCGACGTCCGCCGATGGCGCTTGCACCTCGAGGGCAAGCAACCCATGCTCGAATCGTTGCCCGGTGGTGGCCGCAGCAGCGTGCGCGTGCTGAACGGCATCGGCATTCGCCGGCTCGTCTTCTTTGCTACCCATGGCTCATCACCGCACTGGAACGACGGTGTTTACGCCGGAATCCTTGGCGGGTGGCGGACAGAATCATCTATCGTTGTGCTCCAGATGCAGCCCCGCCACCGTTGGAAGCGCAGCGCCCTCGGCGAAGCTCAAGGCACCGCGTTCGCGCTCGAACCCGGCGTGCCCACCTCTGCGCTCCGCGTACAAGCCTACTGGTGGAGCCTTGCCGCCACAGAGGAGGAAGGCACGCTCGTGTCCGTTCCGGTCGTCCCTCTTGCGCCCAGCGCAATCTCCGAGTGGGCCCAAATGCAGATGGCTCGTGGCCGCCGCTGCCCAGCCATCTTCCTGGACAAAGACTCGTCAGATAATGGCGTGACCTCCCTGCTCCGTTCCGGGCCCACTGGATCGGCTACTCGCCTTCTAAAACTGCTCGGTGAGTCCTCGCCTGAGGCCTATCGTCTCGCCATTTATCTGGCCTCAGGTCCATTCACCATACCTGTCGCCCGCCTCGTGCAAGAGGCCATGTTCGCGGCTGCCGCAGACCAGGCGCATCTCGCGGACGTGCTGCTCTGCGGCTGCGTCGCACCGCGCGTTGGGCAGGAATCCGAAGCAGATCCTAATCGCATCTACTACGAGTTCACACCGGAAGCACGAAGCATCCTGCTTCGCTCGCTTCACGAAGCCGACGCCCAACAGATTACGCAATCGCTTCAGGACTTCGTTTCGCGATATATCGAACAAATCTACGGACGGGTCATTACATTCAAAGCGCTTGTGCCCGACGAGAACGGCAATTATGAGCTGCCCGATTGGGCCCAGCCTTTCGCTAAGCTGGGCGTATCGCTGCTGGGCTTGCCTGCACACGGAAAGAGCGTTCGGCAGCTGGTTCAAGACTTCCGCTCGGCGAATGTCCCGGCGGTCGTCGGCGAAGCTGCTCGCTTTGCCCGCACTGGCGCGAAGCCGCGCCAAAATCTCGCACGCGAACTTGTGTCCGCGGGTCTCGCGCGCCGAATTCCAACCGGCATCGAGTGGCTACCGGGAGTCGAGACGCTACTCAAAGAAATCCCACCACTCACTGGCGCAAGTATCTTGTGGGTCGATGACCACCCTGAGAATATCTTGACCGCCGCCCGCCGCATTCGCGAAGCCGGCGCAGCTATCCACGAAGTACTAAGCACAGGGTCCGCCATCGAGGTCCTGAAGAATGCCGCCTTCGACGTCATCATTACCGATATGACTCGCGGCGTGCAAACAACCGAAGGCCTTGATCTCATAATCCAGCTAAAAGTGCAGGCCATACAAGCGCCAGTAATCATCTACACGGGCAAGTTCGCAGAGACCGGTCAGGATGCGGCTCGTATGGTAGGAGCTTTCGGTTGTACGAATGATGCCGATGCGCTCTTTGGCCTTATCATTGAAGCACTCACCCCAGGAACCGAGCGCGATACCGGCACGCTGGATTATCAGCCCGAAGCATCCGAAGCGATTCTTCGAGCCCCGGGCGATCGTCACACGACCTTCGTCAACCTGCTCTGGGTGATCAAGGCATACTGCAACTCCGCCGTTAACCAGTTATTTGTCCTTCAATACGGCGAACTTGTGGTCGTCGCGGATGTCATCGATGCAGACAAGCGCAGGTACGTCGTAGCCAGTTGGGAAGGCATCATCGGCCGCGCCGCCAGAGAACGGCGGCCAGTCTGGGTCAATGATGTCCTAGTCGATGCCGACTACATCGCTGCCGAACCGTCCAGTCGCTCCGAATGCGTTATCCCGCTGCTTTCCGATGGCGAAGTCCTCGGCGTGCTAAACGTCGAATTTACGCGAGCCAACGCATTGACCCAACAACAAGTCGATTGGCTCGTCAAGTTTTCTCAGCCACTCGCCGCCGCGATCGCGGTCGCCCGTCGCCCGCGCATGCTGTTCGTGGGTCGTGACCAGCACCTATCTCGCCGCATCGTCACCGACCTTGGCCGGCAAGGTATTCAAGTCGAGGGACTTTCATCCCCCGACGAAAGTCTCAGCCCTTTCACGCCAGTGCTGCTGCCAATTTCCCCTGCGTCTGTCGAACGCGTTCGCGTCGCCACCACTTGGCTGCGCGCCTCCTGGCTTATCCCACTACTGCTCGAAGATATTCCCTTACCGCAAGCGTTGTCGGCGTTCGTGCCGTTTGACTTCACCCGGGATTACGACGCTGTTTTCCCCGAATTGGCTAAGACTCTGTTGCTCGGCGGGGCTCGAGCGGGATCGGTCGCCGAAGCGCTGCCAAACAAAGTGGAGCAGACCCCGAAACCAGCCGACATTACCATCGAGGTCCCTTTCGCAACCAACCGCCGCGAGCAAAGCGACGGCGGCTACGGCGCAGATCGTGGTGAACTGAGCTACGGTGTATGCACTGTAAACGTCCCGCCTGTGCACCGATTAGGGCAACTTGAGCAACGCTCCATCTTACGTCTCGAGTTCCGGGACAACCCCGAGAAGCACTTCATGCTGGTCGGTCTGCGCCGTACGCCAGATCTTTCACAGAACGACGATCGCGTTCTCATCTTTATCCACGATTGGAACATGACGTTAGAAGGTGCGGTGTTGCGCTTCGCCCAAATCGTCTACGATCTCGCTGCCGATGTGACTCCGATACTCTTCAGTTGGCCAAGCCAGGGCCAGGTGACTGGCTACGTTGCAGATCTCCAGAGCGCCGATGCAAGCGCCCAGCAACTGTCTAGGGTCCTGGCGAGCTTCACCCGTTCTCGTTCACTTGCGCTCTGGGCGCATGGCGCAGGCTGCCGTGCTCTTCTGGGTGCACTACGAGATTCTGCAGTCACCGCCGACCACATCTTGTTTACCATGCCCGATGCCGACGAAGCCTGGTTCCGCGAGAACATGCGCGTAGCGCAAGCCACGCGCGCACGGGTCCGGGAGACGCTTGCAGAAGCCGAGAGCCACTCTGCAACACGTGTCCGACTGAACGGTGCCAATGAGGATCGCGCGACCGCCAACTGGATCGTCGCCACATACCGCCACGACACGAGCCGTGAACTGGACCCGCAACTGCACACACATGCCGTTGCTGCCAACCTGACCTATGACGGAGTCGAAGGACGCTGGAAGGCTCTGCAGGCATCTGGGCTTTATGAGCGGCGTGCATACCTGACCGAGGTTTACCGGAACGCGCTGGCCCGTGAGGTGCGCGATCTGGGATATGAAATTGAACCGCGCCGCGATTCCAAAGGCAAAGATCATGGATTCGAGATTCGTGGTGTCTCGAATGAACTGCTCGAAAAGTACAGTGTGCGGAGTGCGCAGCGCGACGCCGCAATCGAGCGATTCACCGTCGAGCATGGCCGCAAGCCAACCGATAACGAAGTTGCTGTACTGGTCCGTGAATCCCGGGCGGACAAGTTGGCGGAGATTGCTACGGAGAAGGTGAGAGAACAGCAGCAATCCCGGCTTGCCCCGGAAGAAAAGCACACGCTGCAACATCTCCGCTCGGACTCCCAGGAGCAGACTCCCCGCGTTCTTCACGAACCGTCTCGCGCGATAGAATCACTTCAATTTGCGAAAGAACATCTCTTTGAACGCAATTCCGTCGTGCGTGATCACGAATTGATGGCAGAGGCCCTGCGCCACGGTCGTGGGCAGATTGATCCTGGTGAATTGCGCGGTGCGCTGGAAGTGGAGCAGGCGCAAGGTGGTCTGATCCGTGCCGGAAATAATTTAGCTACCCGTCAGAGCCTTGAACGCGAGCAGCGCATGATTGCGGTGGTGGGTCGGGGCATCGGGCGATATGAAAGGATGGGCGGCGAGCGAGAATTCCATCCGTCTGAGCGACTGCGAGAAGAGCAGCAGCGGGCCGTACATCACGTTCTGGACTCCAGAGATTTCGCAGTCAATTTGCGGGGAGCTGCGGGAACAGGCAAGACCGCGACTCTGCATGAAATCGACCGTGGCCTACGCGATGCAGGTCGTGAGATTGTGGCTGTCGCTCCGACTCGAAGCGCGGTCGATGAGTTGCGGAAGGTTGGCTTCCACGATGCCATGACGATCTCACGCCTGTTAGAGGCCAGCACCGAGCGACCTTCTCTCCTCGGAAGGGTGCTGGTCGTGGACGAGGCGGGCATGGTATCGGGCCGGCAGATGGAAGGATTGCTTAAGTTGGCAGAGCGTGAGGGTGCGCGCATTCTTTTTTCCGGCGATACACGGCAAATCCAGAGCGTCGAAGCATCGGACGCCTTGCGCATCCTGGAACGGGAATCGCAGATGAAAAGCGTCTCCCTTACCGGCGTACAACGGCAGACACAGGCTGACTACCGAGATGCGATTCAGACATTGCGGCAGGCGCCCGAACAAGGGTTCCAGAAACTTGAGCAGCTCGGGGCCATACGCGAGGTTCCATATCTGGAGCGTCCGCAGGCGGTGGCATCGGCCTATCGAGAACTGACAACTGATCCAAGCCGCAAAGTGCTTGTCGTGGCCGGCACACATGAAGAGATTGGCAGGATTACTCATGCAATTCGCGAGGGCATGAAGCAAAGCGGAGACTTGGGACCTGGAAAGATATTCGAGCGCCATACGCCTTTGCAATGGACTGAAGCGCAGAAGAAGGACCTGTCGAATTATCAGCAGGGTCAGGTCCTGTTGTTTCACCGCTCGTCTCACGGGATCGATCGAAACGAGGCGCTTGTCGTTGAGCGTTCAAACACGTCGCATATCATCACCAAAGATCAGAACGGGATCGAGCGCATGGTGAGTCCGACACAGGCGCGCTCATTCTCCGTGCACGAGCGCAGCCAGATTGAAATATCCCCTGGAGACCGGCTGCTGTTGACCGGAAATCGGCGGGAGGCCGATTTCCGTGCGACGAATGGAGAACTGGTAAAAGTGCGCGGTGTCGATGGAGGCCGCATTCAGCTTGAAGATGGGCGGACACTGCCGGCGAATTATCGGGACTTCGACCATGGCTATGCCATTACCGCACATCGTAGCCAAGGAAAGACCGTTGACTCCGTGGTTCTTTCCGGCGACATGATGAAACAGGAGCAATTCTACGTCGCGGCCTCCCGTGGCCGCGATGGAATTGCAGTCATCACTTCCAATGTGGACCAGTTGCGAGAATCGCTCGGCATCTCCTCCGCTCGCCCATCAGCGACCGAACTGGCAAGGGAGCAGGACAAGATTCAACCTGCACAAGAGCATGGCGTGGCTCATCCCCCCATGGAGAAAATCGAACAGCCAATCCCTCGGAATGAAATTGCTCTCGGGCACGATATAGGGATGGGCTTCTAAAGAACCTGATCCTGCTCGGATATGGGTACTTCAGTCTTCCCCCTTTAAGGCTTCGTGCGTCCGTACACCTTCATCGGCCCCCGACCCTCGGCACTCCATACCTATTTTGCGAGAGCAGCCGGTACGCCTAGCCGCTTCAGTTCCGCCAGCGCCGCAGCGTAGTCCGTATCGCCTTTTGGGCAGCCATCGCGCGCGGCCTTGAGACGCGCCAGCGCTGTCGTCCGTTGATGATGTAATAGGGCGTCCTCCCCGGTGAAGTAGTTGGCTTCGCAAACCTGCCATTTTTGCCAAGCGGAGACACCGCTGGCAGCAGCCACCATTACCTCATTGGCTGTCGCCTGTCCCAGATCGAGCTTCAGAACCGGTCCAGGCCATTTCGAGAGATCCGCGACCGCTGCCACTCGCGCGAGCTGCTGCGCGTCGTCGTGGCCCTGCCGCTTCATGACCACGTGCAGCAACAGAGCCGCGGATACCGCCGCACTTGAAGACGGCGCGGTGGAGATCGTGTACTCAAAGTCCGCAATGGCTGCCGTCAGGTTGGACTGGGCAAAATAGGCGCCGCCGCGGTTAAGGTAGGCGGTTGTGTCATTGGAGTTCAAATGAATCGCTCGGTTGTCGTCCTTAATTGCGGCACCGTAATCGCCCTTCCTCATATACGCGACGCCGCGGTTGTTGTAGTTGTTTGCATTATTCGGGTTCAGCCGAATCGCTTCGTTGAGATCTTGGATTGCACGGTCGTATTCTTCCTTGTCTATGTAGGCATTGCCGCGGTCGTAGTAGGCTCTTTCAAAATTCGGGTTCAGGCGAATTGCTTCGTTGAATTCCTGGATTGCGTGGTCGAAGTCTCCCTTCCTTTTGTAGGCCAGGCCGCGGGTGTAATAGAAAGATGGTTCATCCGGGTTTAGGAGAATCGCTTGATCGGTATCCTGGATTGCGCGGTCGTAATCGCCCTTGCTGTAATAGCCGACGCCGCGGCTGCCGTAAATGACGGCCCGATTCTTAGTCGTATCTTGGTCTGCCTTGAGTAGTGCTGAGCATCCGGTTATCTTGGCGTCCGGATCAGCTGACTGGCAGTTGCTCAGGTTTTCTTGCCTGCTCTGTCCCAGCGCGGCTATCGTCGCGCCGAGGAAAAGGCAAGTGCATAAAGCTGACTTGCGAATCACGTTCGATGCTCCTTGCTCACGGATTGGTAACTCCCCCCCATATTACAGTCGCAATCACGTCCCATAACGGTCCGGTTGAGCGCATTAGGATTTCAAAGTCGCCAATTCTCATCGTGCGAAAGCATTGTCGACGATTCTTCCCTGATCCAGCCGCGAGAAGCCGAAATGGAGTTTTGTACGTGTGGCCGGTCGTCCGGCGGAGCCAGATCTCGCTATAATTCTTTGATAATTGGTTTCTGCGCCAACGAGGAATTGCCCATGACGCTACTCGATGCAGACGTGAAGCAAGATCCTGTGCTCGGCGAAGACACATGGGAGTTGTTCGAGGTTATCGAGGATTCTTTTGGAGTCGATCTCGGTGATTTCAGCGCGCTTTGCGGAAAGACCGTAAGTGAACTTGCAGAGGTCGTCTCGAAGAAGGCGAATTATCCCACTCCCCAAAAATGTCTCTCGGCAGTCGCCTTCTATAGGTTGCGAAGTGCCTTTGGGACACTATTTGGAATTCCTCGGACAACGATTCGCCCGGCCACGCGCCTTAGCGACTTACTTTCTGGGAAGGTCCGGCGAGCCAGATGGATGATGCTGCAGGAGCACCTTGGACTGATTCTTCCTGCACTGCGGTTCCCGGGCTGGGTCCTTTGGTTGTCTCTTATCTCCCCTCCTGCACTGTTGATCTCTTTACGAGCGTTCGTGGGACTTCGACTCAGCGCTGGATGGATCGTTGGTGGTTCATCCGTGCTGATTCTCCTCACATTTGCGCGCATTATCCCGGCTGTGGATGCGCGCATCCCTCCCGCACGAATTATTCCTGAAGGCTGCGAGACTTTCGGTGGCCTTGTTAAGGCCGTCTTGGCGCGCAACTATGCCGTATTTGCATCACAGGGCGCCGGTTCCTCCAAAGGTGATGTCCTAAAGGCTTTGCGCCAGTTGGCTGCCATGATGGATGTTGAGAAGGTCTCTTTAGAAGCCCGCATTCCGCAGGATCTCGACATCTACTGATGTATGCGTGTTTCCGTGGCCGAACTGCGTGGAAGCCGCGCGTCGATGAGGAATTGCCCGGCTACAGCAACTAGCGAACTGCGCCCGAAAGCGGGACATTGAAAATGACATTCCCCGGATAGATGGCATTGTGTGCCGAGGCGAGGGAGGTCCGTGTCAAGGCTCTTGACCGCGTAGCGGCGGGCTTTGCCCGGCCTTGACTCGGACCGCGCCTCGGCTAGACTCAGCCATCCGGGGAATGTCATCGGGGGTTTGTCTAGTGGATAAGCAGGTACGAATCAAACTTCACTTTCATAAAACTGAAAAACAGATGCTCCTAATTGTTACCAAAAAGCAACTCTGACAACTACGTGCAACTCCTGTTTCCAAAACTTCGCTTTAATTTCACTTTCGGTATCGATGAACTGGAAAACGGACTCAACTGCTGGGCTTGACGCCCGTTTGGGCACCGTCCATTGTGGTTTCAGGAGCGTGCGAACCATGTTCGATTCCCCTCATCCTCCCGCATTTTTCGAGCCGCTTATTGACAGTGAGCACGCAGCGGCTCTGATTCAAGTCCACCCAAAAACCCTGCAACGGTATGCAAGGAAAGGCATCGTCGCAGGCTTGCGTGTCGGCAAACTGTGGCGATTCCGCGCTTCCGAACTTATGGCTCGCCGCCCTGAAGAGTATTACGAGGGTCTCGACGAGGACGCTCAGGCACAGTAGGCTGGAATCAGCCACTCGTGCCCGTAACCAGAAAGGAGATCAACCCTTGCTAGTTCGGACACGGTATCAATATGGAAGTCTGCGGTTGAGGAAGCGCGAGCGCGGACCGGATGTGTGGGAATTCCGTTATTACGAGACGGATTCTCAGGGAAAGCGTAAACGGCAGAGCGTGATCCTTGGTGATCG
>Ga0302185_10002962_pt1 | contig 10728 bp, 10 predicted proteins | sample II_Bog_E1_1_FD_200231 | JGI IMG/M metagenome (GOLD analysis project Ga0302185, IMG submission 200231) | Peat permafrost microbial communities from Stordalen Mire near Abisko, Sweden - II_Bog_E1_2 | ecosystem: Environmental > Terrestrial > Soil > Wetlands > Peat | place: Sweden: Abisko... | reverse complement strand
AGTAGTTGGGGTAAAAGAAAAGAGCCACTGGAAGAATCCGGCAGCTCTTACTTACTAACCCATTAAATTCACAACTTGACACAAATGTAGCATTACCAACCGTAGGAAAAAAATGGAATTATAAAGGGAGGCAATCACTTTTATAGATATAATACAATTTAATATTTTAGTTGTTAATCGCATTGATAATCAGTTAGATTTTGATGCAGATTTTATCATATTTAATGCATTTCCCGCTCTTTACCTTATTGTTATATTAAAATTAATTCCCGGCTTTATGCTATATTAAATTGATGTTCATATAGGAATAGTTAAAATGGTAAGCTGTTGATTTTCTTTTTGTATCTAAACGTATTTTGCACCCTGAAAAATAGTTTATGACAAGAACATTCATTCCGTTACAACAAAAAAACAGGCAATTTCTTCCCGTAGATTTTAAGGTTACTGATTGGGAACACCTCTTACCATACTTTGAAGAACTGAAAAACAGGCCGCTCAATAATAAAGAACATCTTGAAAAATGGCTTGCCGATGTAAGCGAGTTGGAAGCAGTGATCAGTGAAGACGCTTGCTGGCGGCAGATCAACATGACATGCGATACTACCAGTAAGGAGTATGAAGATGCGTTCACCTACTTCTGCATGGAGATAGAGCCCAAGATGAAACCCTATGGTTTCGAGCTGAATAAAAAACTGCTCACCTGTCCATATACTAAAGAACTTGATAACAATATATACTTTCCATACCTGCGCAGTGTGGACAATGCGGCAAAGCTATATCGTGATGAGAACGTGCCGCTGCAGGCCGATATGAACCTGCTGGCACAAACCTACGGTGTAATATCAGGCGCAATGTCTGTAGAGGTAGATGGTAAAGAATATACGATGCAGCAAGCGGCAAAATTCCTGCATAGCCCCGACCGAAGCCTTCGCGAAACTGTGTTTACAAAAATAGCTGCCCGCCGCCTGGAAGACAAGGATAAGCTCAATGAGCTTTTTGATAAGCTTCTCACCCTGCGCCAGCAGGTAGCAGTGAACGCGGGTTTTGAAAATTACCGGGATTATAAATTCCGTGAGCTTGGCAGGTTCGATTATTCAGTAGCCGATTGCTTTGCTTTTCATGACGCCGTCCGGGAACATATACTTCCGTTACAGGCAAAATTGATTAAATACAGGCAAAAAAGATTAGGCCTCAATACTATGCGCCCATGGGATAGCGATGCCGAGCCGGTAGGCACAGAACCATTGCACCCTTTCAAGGACGGGAAAGAGCTCAGTACAAAAGCCAAAGAAGTATTTGACCGCTTAAATCCCTACTTCAGCGGATGCCTGCAAACCATGGAGCAGATGCACCGGCTGGACCTCGAAAGCAGGAAAGGCAAAGCCCCCGGCGGCTATAACTGCCCGCTTGCCGAAACAGGCGTGCCATTCATATTTATGAATGCTGCCGGCACCATGGGCGATGTGATCACCATGATGCACGAAGGCGGGCATGCAGTGCATTCTTTTTTATCGCATCCGTTATCGCTTTCTGCATTTAAGGAGTACCCTATGGAGATAGCCGAGTTGGCCAGCATGAGCATGGAACTGTTCTCTATGGAACATTGGGATGTGTTCTTTAAAGATGAAAAAGAACTACAGCGCGCACAACTGGAAGAGATGGAGCGCATCATCAGTGTGCTGCCATGGATAGCTACGATAGATAAATTCCAGCATTGGCTATATACCCATCCGGGGCATTCTATTGCACAACGGGAAGAAAATTGGCTGGCTATTCTTAATGAATTCTCTACTGGTATTACAGACTGGAGTGGCTTTGAAGAATACCGTACCAACTTCTGGCAAAAACAACTGCACCTGTTCGAAGTGCCGTTCTATTATGTTGAGTATGGCATAGCCCAACTTGGGGCAATAGCCATGTGGCGGCAATACAGGCTCAATAAAGAACAAGCGCTCGGTAACTATATGGCTGCCCTTAGCCTCGGTTACACCAAAACACTGAAAGAACTGTATGCAACCGCAGGGATAAAATTTGATTTCTCAGCCGCATACGTAAAGGAATTGGCTGATTTTGTAACGCCGGTATTAGCAGATAAAGGGGTAAAATAAGGGTATGCTGAAAAAGTAAAAGCGGTCGTTAAAAACCCCGGATGGGGTTTAATCTGAATAGCCAGGGGTGATAACCCCTGGAAAATAATGATAATGGTCAACCCCCAATGGGGTTGAACGGACTGACATGTATGGTTTTGAGGATTAATCTTCATATTCCATGCATTTTACTGCATATGGGGCATAAAAACGGGCATTTTTAAAAAAGGAGCTTCGTGCCCTTTTTTTATATCCTCATGGCTTTGCATACCTTGTGTTCAACCTTTGTGCCCCTTGTGGTGAAAATTTAATGCACCAATTTATCCCGTGTTAATTATAGCTGCGCAGCTATGTGTAAAGGCCGCCATTTATGGAGATCACCTGCCCGGTGATATAGGCCGCTTTATCTGAAGCAAGGAAGCACGCCAGGTCAGCAACCTCTTCTGCAAGCCCGAAACGTTTGGAAGGTATCATATTGATCAGTTCTTTTTCATCGAGGCCAGCGGTCATATCTGTTTTAATAAACCCCGGCGCTATGGCGTTAACCGTAATATTACGGCGTGCCACCTCCTGTGCCAGCGCTTTTGTTGCCCCTATTATTCCGGCTTTTGCCGCAGAATAATTAACCTGTCCGGGCATCCCTTTTATACCACTGAGCGAAACCACGTTTATGATCCTTCCATAACGGTTCAATGCCATTGGCGTTATTAAAAGCCGCGTAACATTATACATTCCCTGCAAGCTGGTATCTATCACGTTATCCCATTGCTCATCGCTCATCATCGCCAGTAACGCGTCATTCCGGATACCTGCGTTATTTACCAGCACTTCTATCTTTTTCTCTTTGTTAGCTTCCATCCATCCGCCCAGCGCTTGTTTTACCTGTTCCCGGTTTGATACATCAAAACATATAGCCTCAGCAGTTACACCCATATCCCGGATCAAATGCACTGTTTCCTCTGCCGCCTTTTTGTTGTCTTTATAATTTACGAGTATGTTATAACTCATTGCTGCAAGTTTCAGGCATATCGCGCGGCCTATTCCTCTTGATCCTCCCGTAACGAGTGCATATTTATTTTCCATTACAGGATTTTGTTTAACTCGTTATGAAAATGTTCGGCAATATCCGTGTCCATCAGCCAGGTTTTTACAACCTGTAGTTTATGAGAGGGCGAAAAGTCTGTTTTGAAATAGGGAAATAATTTACGGGTATTACCATATAGCCACTGGCCTGCGGGTGAAAGCTTGTCGCTTATATTCAGTATATCCATTGCCTGCATGATGGCTACTAATTCTATGGCCAGCACTTCATGCGTATTTTCTATCACCTGGCTGCACATCATCGCGGCATTACATCCCATACTTACTATATCCTGGTTATCATTATTATTAGGGATGCTGTGTATATACAGGGAGGAACTTAATGCCTGGTTTTCGGCAACGGTTGAGGTTGCCGGATATTGCATCCCCTGCAAGCCAAAATTAAGTCCAGGTTTACCGGCATTGGTAAAAGCAGGTAATTTCTGGTTAAGGTGAGGGTTAAGCAGGAAATTCAACTGGCGTTCTGCAAGCATGGATAACTTGGTAATTACCAGCTTTAGTTTATCCATTTCCAGTGACACATAGTCGCCATGGAAATTTCCCCCATGGAAAACATTCTTGTTCTTGTAGTCAACTACAGGGTTATCATTTACTGAGTTCAGTTCATTTTCTATTACTTGTTGTGCCTGCCTTACTGTGTCAAGTACCGGGCCTAATATCTGTGGTACACAGCGCAGTGAATAGTATTCCTGCACTTTATCATCTATAATATCCTCTGTAATTTTCTTATCATAAAGATGCTCATCGCGTTTGCGCAATAATTGGCTGCCTGCGCCAAGGGCCCGCATACATTCAGCTATTGCAATCTGCCCCGCATGTAATTTTACGCTGTTGAGTTCTGCCGAAAAGGAGTCGTTATATGCCTCCATCATTTCATTGATCATCAGCGACAGCAGCATACTCCACAATACAAGCCGCTTTGCCATGATAACATTTACCCCTCCTATTCCCGTCATGGCCGATGTGCCGTTCAGGATTGATAAGCCTTCGCGGATATGGATCTGCAAAGGGGCCAGCTTCATTATTTTATAAGCATTTTTTGCGGTAGTTATTTTCCCTTTAAAGAAGAAATTACCTTCACCTATCATGCCAAGCGCCAGGTGTGCCAGTTGCACCAGGTCGCCGCTTGCCCCTACACCGCCATGCGCATATATGCAGGGATATGCCCCGTTATTGATCAGTTCAGCTAATAGCTTTACAGTGTCGGGATGGATACCTGAATAACCTAACAGCAATGTATTTAGCCTTGCAAGCATCAGCCCCCGCGTATGCACAGGAGACAATAACTGCCCCATACCGGAACTGTGGCTGCGGACAAGGTTGTATTGCAATTCGCGGAGGTCTGCATCCTCTATCCGGTATTGGGCCATGGGGCCAAAACCTGTATTGATGCCATAGATTAGCTTTCCCTTCGAAAATATTTTTAAAAAGTCATAACTGCGTTTAACGTCACCAATGGCCTGGTTGCTTATGGAAACGGGGTTTTGTTCCAATACTATTTTCCCGAATTCTGCTATATCCATTTTTTTTCTCCCAACCGAGACCATATCAGCTAATTGTTTTTTGTAAAGTGTGTAAAGATAGAAAAAAGCCGTGCGTGTAAAAGTAGGAATGTACTTCTAAAAATCGGCTATTTGCTGCTTAATGAGCCTGAAAACGGATTGCGAAGGTTGTCATATCCCATAAGATCCACCTTAATGCTCCCTACAAGTATTGGGCTTTCCACCCGCAACGGTAAATGGTTCTCATCGTCAGTAACCCATATCGTCATTTTTTCACCCCCCTGGAAAATGGTGCCTTCTATCAGCAGGGGTACTATTTTAATGGCATTATAATCGCCCATTTTTGTAGTTATTTTTTCTTTGCCTACGTATTTAATATATAATGAATATACTTTGTCGTCCAGGAACATGGTGAACGGGATCTTCTCTCCAGGGCTGTATTTGTTGTAATCAATATTCCTTGCAAAATAGATAGCAGAAAGCACATCCTGCGTGCATTTGGGAATAGTATAAACTTTACCATCCGATATTGCCTCCCCTTTACTATGGTTCATAGCCACATCCTGGTTTATCTTTATCCCACCTTCGCTAACATGCCTTACAAACCGCACAGGCAGCATGGTTTCTTTATCAATGTAGGTTTCATACTTGTCTTTTACTTTGTAAAACCATTCGTATGATTTCGCTGTTCTGCCCTCGGCTGATATATGATACACCTTCTTCCCATTCATTTCTTCCTGCTTCAGGTTGAAATGGGCATTACCGGCATTTATCCACACAAACCCCATATTATAATAGACCCTGAAAGTTAATTTCTCACCGTCTTTGAAACTCGTGTTCCTCGAAGAGCAGAAATCATTTTGCGCGATCACCCTTAGCGACAATAGCAGCAGGCAGAAACCAATCAACCATTTTTTTATCTCAACCATTTCAATTCTTCTTTTGCATCATCAAAAATCCCAAAAATTATCGTAACAATCTCATTCTGAGTATTAAAATACTCCCAATAATCGACGGTATGATAAGGTTAAGCAGCCAAATTCCCATTGTAGCGGCAACTATTCCCATCGTATTGGGAGAAAAACTCTGGAAAAGATAAATGCCCACGCTCCCCCGCAAGCCAAGCTCTGTAAGGGCTATTGAGGGTATAACAGCCATGATCCAGAAAAATAACGCAGCCAGGCAATAACCCTCTGCAAGAGGTACACTAACATTCATCCACCTTAATAAAAACAAATATTGTGCCGTAAAGATCGCGAAGCGCATTAACGATATGCACAGCACGGTCATTTGCTGCCTGTTTGTAACCCTGTTCAGCAGCTTGCCATAAACAGCAAATCTTTTTAGCCACCGTATTTCTCCCATTAAAGGTACCCAGGCTTCAAATCTCCAGTATATAATACCTATGAACACATTAACAAGCACACATAGCCCCAGGGCTGTTTTGGCTATCAGCGCCGGAAATACAATGTTGTAGCATATAAGTCCGGCAAGCCCGAAAATATACACTGCCGATAACTGCGACATAACGCCTAAAACAGATACATTAATATACCTGGACGTATGGCTTCTCCCGAGGTAAAGGATACGGCCCGGATATTCCCCGATACGGTTAGGTGTAATTATCGAAAACGCTACGCCTGCCAGGTAACTGGAAAATGCACCCGAATAAGCCGTGGGCTCAACGGAATTAGTTAATAAATACCACTTAAAACCTTCAAGCGAAGTATTGACAAACATAAGGGAAATACTTAGCCACAGCCACGCGGCCGGCCCTGTGTGCAGCCATATGTTACTGTTAATGCCCGTTATTTGCGTTGTTACCTGGCCATAAATACGCCACAGAAGAAATAATGAAATAGCTCCGCCAACGAGGTAATTAAGCCATATTTTGGTATTTTTGTTCATTAATACAATCTATACTTATTGAAAGACAGCCAGATTATTCTTGGAATAGACCCCGGAACGTTAGTAATGGGCTACGGCCTTATCTCTGTAAACAAAAGTAATGTATCACTGATAGAAATGGGTGTATTACAATTATCAAAGCATAAAGATCATGCGGAACGGCTGCACCTTATCTTTAAAAAAATGGAAAGCCTTATTAAAATACACCAGCCGGTTGCCGTTGCAATAGAAGCGCCCTTTTTTGGGAAAAATGTGCAAAGTATGCTGAAACTCGGCCGCGCACAGGGAGTAGCCATAGCCGCCGCCATGATGAGCGGCCTTCACGCCGAAGAATACTCACCCCGCAAAATAAAACAATCCATAACAGGAAGGGGTAATGCCACAAAAGAGCAGGTATTGAAAATGCTACAGCATACCCTTAATATTGTGGAAGATGTGCGGTTTATGGATGCTACCGATGCCGTAGCGGCAGCGTTGTGCCATCACTACCAGCAAAGAACAGCCGCATTGAAAAAAGATAATTTGCCAAAAACAAAGTCGAAAAAAAACACCAATAGCTGGGCTTCTTTCGTTGCTATGAACCCTGAAAGAATAAAATAAAAATCATCTTTCAGAATAATTAATATACTTTAACTTTAACCTTTGACGATAGAAGTGTTATATTAGCGGTGGGAACTATTAAATTTATCTTGTTTTTTATGTCGCAACCAAAAATTAAAATACTGTTAGTGGAAGACGACCCGGTGTTAGGGTATGTTGTAAAAGACTTTTTGCAGAAGCAGGACTTTGACGTTACTCATTGTACTGATGGGGATGTTGCATGGCATCAATTCATGAAAAACATTTTTGACGTGTGCATACTGGATATTTTATTACCCGGTAAAAAAGACGGTATTGAACTGGCCCATAACATCCGCAAAAAGAATGAAAACATCCCTATCATAATGGCATCATCCAAAAATATGGACATTGATAAGATAGCCGGATTTGAAACAGGTGCCGATGACTATGTTACCAAACCTTATAATCTGCAGGAACTGCTGATGAGGATCCAGGTGTTTCTGAAACGGACCAAGAAAAAGGATGATACAGGGCCTGTTACTTTTCTGATCGGCGATCTTAATTTTGATTATTCAAACCTTACTTTGGGTAATGATAAAGTGCAGCACCAGCTTACGCAGCGCGAAGCAGATCTTGTCCGTTATCTCTGCCTTAATGCCAACCGCGTGCTTAAGCGCGATGAAATATTAATGAACGTATGGGGCAAGGACGATTACTTCCTCGGCAGGAGCATGGATGTATTTATTACCAAGATCCGGAAATACCTTAAATCACAAAGCGCCGCGAAATTACAAACCATACATGGCATTGGTTTTAAGTTCAACTATAATCCATAGCCGCAGCAAATGACTTTGTTGATTACCTGAATAGTTTTTCTATTTCCAGTATCAATTGAGTGGATTGGGTGGGGTGCGGGCAATTGCGCAAAGCGAAATTGCCATCTTCATCTATAAGGTAATAAGCCGGCAATGTTTGTACACCATACTGTTGCACCTCCTTAGCGTTCCAGCCGCCGGCTACGTCGCTGAAAATGCCTTTTATTTTTAGTTTATTGACAATATTGCGCTCTGCTGCTGTGTCATTGCCTATGGATACATAAACAAACTCCAGCGGCTTGTTGATTATGAGTTCTTGCACTTTCTTCTCACTCATCATTTCACCAATACATTGTTTGCACCAACTCGCCCAGAAACTGAGGAATATCACTTTGCCTCTGAGGTCAGAGAGGTTCATACTCTTTCCATCAGGCGTGTGTATTTCAAAGTCGGGTGCGGGCTGTCCCGGCGCCAGTTTCCTCGCCATAGATACCTGCTTCTCTATTACCGGTATATAGCTGCTTCCGGGCCAGTGGGTTTTGAAGGTATCAAATTGGCTTTCTGTTACTGATAATTCCTGGTTCCTCGCCCTGCCATAAAGGTTCTGCGCAATAAAGTATTCTGCGCTCCGGGGCGGCAGCAGTTGATATGCCAGGGTAGTAACACTGTCCTGGATTTTCTGCATTATTTCTTCGTCTTTACCTAAGTAAACATATCCCGCCGCCTTTAGTTTTATATCCAGTACGCCTGTGAGGTACAGCAAATAAGGAGGCACCTGTAGCAGTGTATCATTGAATGCATATGCCATTGCCTTTATCACAGCATAATTCTGCGGCGGTACGGTATCGGTATATCTTCTGTATTTTATCATCTCATGCACCTGTGGGTATTGCTGCATGAAAAAGTAATTATAGTATTGGTAAAAAGCGGTCCAGTATTGTATAAATGATACCGGCAGCCCCGGTTTATTTTTATTCAGGAAGTCCATTTCATTTTTCTTTTCCTGCTCAATACTTTTGAGAAAATCTGCGGGCTCTTTCGATATGTCTGTTTTTATTTTTATGGTGTATTGGTTCATTCTTCCTCTTGCCAGGGTATGCCGCGCTATAAAATTTTCCACCTGGCTGCCTTTGCCGGTATAATGGACTGAGCTATCAAAATGAGCGGCGTCCACAGCCATTACGAGGCTGTCGCCGGGCCGCACTATTAATTCGGCTGACCGGTTGCCGTGGTCTATCTCCGCCTGTATATATATTCCGGCAGGCACAGGGATCGTGATAGAAAAATTTCCTTTCTTATCTAATACCGCGAAAAATTCTTTAGGGTAATAAGCGATGATGTCATCGTTATAGCTGATCTTGATACTGTCCGAAAGGGGGTTAACGACCCTGCCCGACAGCTTTACAACATCCTGTGCGGGGACGTTTGCGGCAATCAGTATAAAAACGGCAAGGCAAAGGGCTCTCATAATGGATACGCTTAGTATTGTTGTAAAAAATCTTTCAGGTGGATGACTTTATAACCTGCAATATGGTGCTTTTGCCGGCACAACTTATCGTCAGTAGTTACTATTATTTTACTTTTAGTTTTGGACGCAGCCTCAAATAAATAAGTGTCGCTTGAATAATTTCCTTCCCGGAGTTTTTCTAAAATCACTTCTTCAAGATCACATTCTTCATCAATAAAAACACATCGTTGCTATCGTACAGGATCAGGTTTATAAACATTGATAAACTCTGATATGCCTTGGCGTTTGCCTGGTACACCTTTGCAAACCGTAGTATCTTTTGCAGAAAAGGGCTTGGGCTGCGAACAAAAATTATATCCTCCTTTGCAAAGAATCTGTTTAAAAACTTTTCCAGCATTTCTTTCTCACTCTTTTCCGCATCAGGCCTGAAATATTCCGGAAGCCATTCGTTAATAACCAGCTCCATGCTACTCAGCGATTTTGAAAAGGGTTTTCAGATTATCTAATTCCGCTGCATAAAAGTTTTTTAATCCCCCCTCTATCTGGCCATATTTATTTATCGCCTGCTCTTCCGCTTTTGTTTCTTTTCCTTCCTTTGTTAAGTAATACACTTTAATATCCTCATTGCCGCTCTCTTTCTTAATAACACTGTTTAATAATGCAGTTATAAAATGCTCGCTATGTGTGGAAACTAAAAATTGTTTCCCTTCCTGCTCTGCAATCTCAACCATTACTGAAACCAGCTTATTAATAATACTTGGGTGCAGGTGTATTTCCGGTTCGTCAATGCAAATGAATTTATTCTTGCTTTGTAACACTTTAGCGAGAATAGTTACCAATTGGTTTGTGCCTAAGCCTTCATTTACCAGATCGGAAGTGAAACCAGTATTCTTGTCTCTCGTTTGCAAATAAAAATTAGCTGTCCCAGGAGTATGATAGACTGAAAAACTCCCGTCAACAATTTTCTCCAGGTAATGAGCTACTTTGCCCGTCAGTTCTCTGTCAATTGCTAATAACGTTGCGATCTCTTCTTCGGTAGATATTTGAGATTGTAAAGGAACATTGCCAAAATAGGGTTTTGTAAACCCTCTTCTTATTGGTACAAAATCTAACTCAGATAAAGTGTTTATTGGTAATTGAAAAGGTAGTAGGTCATGTAAAAATGTAATAGCTACTTCTTGAATACTTGCAGTAAAACCGTTCCATGTCAATAGCCTTTTTTCGCCGTCCACGAGCAAATTGAATTGAGCGTATTTATTAGCGGCATAAGGGAAAGCAACATCAAT
>Ga0302185_10002961_pt1 | contig 10729 bp, 8 predicted proteins | sample II_Bog_E1_1_FD_200231 | JGI IMG/M metagenome (GOLD analysis project Ga0302185, IMG submission 200231) | Peat permafrost microbial communities from Stordalen Mire near Abisko, Sweden - II_Bog_E1_2 | ecosystem: Environmental > Terrestrial > Soil > Wetlands > Peat | place: Sweden: Abisko, Stordalen... | reverse complement strand
TAGAATAATTTTTCCGGTTGACATTTTGTAGCCTTTGTAGTTAAGAGGAGATTCCCAAAATTCAACCCGGTAGTTCGTGAGTTCTTTGGAAACGCTTACATCACTCATAGATGCAATTGTTGAATCTGTTTCTTGTGTTTTTTTGCTTAGAGTAGCGGTATCTTTATTTTGCAAATGCACCGACAAAACAGAAATTAGCTGGTTTGTCATAACTACCACATCACTGTCATTTCCTGCGGGAATAGTTGAGGCTATGTTAGCCGCATTTTGTTGCGGAGACTTTGCATTTTCTAGCGATGTTCCATTTTTTGCCGGGTTTTGAGAAGTTGCCTTTAGATTGGCCTGGGCCGTTGTGATTGGTGTTTTTTTAGTATCCGGAACTAATTTACCTTGTATACTATCTAATCGCTGTGATAATTCGCTTTGTTTGAGATTAATTTTATTTAAACTGAGATGCACCTCTTTAAACTGAATGATTAATTCTTTTATAGCAACACTGAATAGTACGCCTAAAATTAAACCTGCCAATAGGCCACCGGTAAAAAGAAGTATTTTATTTTTCATTCGTTGAAATAGCTGTTACGGTAAACAGGACTGCAAAGTTAACATTTTTTTACAGTTAATTATTGTTAAATAAGTGAGTGTTTGCAGGGGTTGTAACGATATTTGCACCCGAAACAATTAATATAACTAAATATGAAAACAATAAGGAAATTTTTATCGGTTTTTACAATTGCCTTAATGGGGGCGGGAGCTGCATTAACAATTGACCATTATTATTTGAAGGAAAGCGCAAACTATTTTGCTGAGACGTCTATTCGTAATCCGGCTCCGGTGCATTTAGCCGGGTTAAAATCTATGTTGCCCGAAAATAACATGGATTTTGTAAGCGCTGCCCAAAAAGGAGTTCCGGCCGTAGTATATATTGAGTCCAACATTAAAATGCAAGGAGAGCGGACCTATAATTCTATCTGGGATTATTTTTATGGTCAATCACAGCCTAATATTATTGAAGGAGAAGTCAGCGGCTCCGGGGTTATTGTATCGGCCGATGGTTATATTGTTACTAATAATCATGTAGTGGATGAGGCCGGCAAAATAGAAGTTACATTGAGTGACAAAAAACGATATACAGCAAAAGTGATTGGCAAAGACCCTGAAACAGACCTGGCGCTTTTGAAAATTGATGCCGCTAATCTTCCATATATAGAATACGGAAACTCTGATGACTTGCAAATAGGGCAATGGGTTCTTGCCGTTGGAAACCCTTACAATCTTACTTCTACAGTAACAGCCGGTATAGTAAGTGCTAAAGGAAGAAACATTGATATTCTCCCAAGAGAGGTAGCATCGCATCGGGTTTTTCCTATTGAATCATATATACAGACGGATGCTGCTGTAAATCCGGGTAATAGCGGAGGTGCCTTGATAAATACTTCCGGACAATTGATTGGTATTAACTCGGCAATAGCTTCCAACACAGGTTCTTATACGGGCTATTCATTTGCTATCCCGGTAAACCTGGTAAGAAAAGTAGTTGCTGACTTGCTTCAATATGGCAATGTTCAACGCGCTTTTATAGGAGTTAATATTAGTGAAGTAACTCAAGAAATGGCTAAAAACAAGGGACTTAACAGTATGAACGGCGCTTATGTTGATTCGGTTCTTCCCGGTGGTGCAGCAAAGGCTTCGGGAATAAGACAAGGTGATATTATTTTAAAAGTGGGTGATCAGAATGTAAATGATGTATCCAATCTCGAAGAACTAGTCGGAAGGTACAGGCCAGGTGATATAATACATGTTAGTGTAATTCGTGACGGGCAAACCATTGATGTTCCGGTAACCTTGCGTAATCTTGACGGAAATACCAATCTTGTTAAATCGTCAAGCCAGGTAGATATCATTCGTGAGCTTGGAGCTTCATTGGCTCCTTTATCGGATGAAGAAAAGCAACGGTTAAATTTAGAAGGTGGCGCTAAAGTTGCACAACTGAATGAAGGAGCCTTGAGAGAAGTAGGCATAAGGCGAGGTTTTATAATAACAAAAATCGATCATCAAAAGATTAAATCCCCTTCAGATGTTCGTAATATTCTTGATGAAAAATCGGGCGGGGTTTTGGTTGAAGGAGTATATCCTAACGGTATACCTGCCTATTATGCATTTGGTATGTAAATAACAGGTCTTTTTCTTGTTCGGCTGCGGTATAGTATGTGTGTGTGTATTAGCTTATATACAGCAGCCGGAACAAGCATTTTAGCTTTTGTAGGTGTAATGAAAGTATCTGATTAGCAATTATATGTGTGTTTTTTTTCTAAAAATGGATGCAAAAAGGCTTTTTTTTTCCTATCTTTGCAAAACGTCAAAAGTCCCCTATAAACGCAACCTCCACATACATAGATGAGACAGCTAAAAATTACAAAATCAATTACTAACCGGGAAAGTGCTTCGCTAGACAAGTATTTACAGGAAATTGGTCGCGAAGAGCTTATTACCGCTGAGGAAGAAGTTAAATTAGCCCAGGAGATTCAAAAAGGAGACAGGGAATCTGAAAGGGCGCTGGAAAAGCTTACCCGGGCTAACCTAAGGTTTGTAGTATCTGTTGCAAAGCAATACCAAAACCAGGGGTTAAGTCTGCCTGACTTGATTAATGAAGGTAATTTAGGGCTTATTAAAGCTGCCAAGCGGTTTGATCATACAAGAGGATTCAAATTTATTTCCTATGCCGTGTGGTGGATCCGTCAATCTATATTACAGGCTTTAGCCGAACAATCGCGTATTGTTCGTCTGCCATTAAACCAGGTTGGTTCTCTCAACAAATTAAATAAAACCTTTTCCCGTTTAGAACAACAGTTTGAAAGGGAACCTCTGCCTGAAGAACTTTCCGAAATTCTGGAGTTGCCGATGGATAAGGTGAAAGATACTATGCAGCTATCCGGTAAACACGTTTCGGTAGATGCCCCTTTTGCAAACGGAGATGATAATAACAGCTTATTGGATGTATTGGTGAACCACGATTCACCGCGTGCAGACAGTATGCTAATCAAAGAATCATTAAAAAGGGAAATTGAACGGTCTCTCTCTACTTTAAATGAAAAGGAAAAGGAAGTGGTGAAGTTATTTTTCGGATTAGATGTTCCACATCCTCTAACTTTAGAAGAAATAGGCGCCAAGTTCAGCCTTACCCGTGAAAGGGTAAGACAGATAAAGGAAAAAGCCATCAGAAGGCTTCGCCATACGTCCCGTAGCAAATTATTAAAGGCCTATTTGGGATAACAAGATAACATCTTGTTGTCATGTGTTGAAACCCCCGGCTTAATTACCGGGGGTTGTTTTTTTGTCGGATGCCCGACTGGCAATAATTAGGTATAGCGTGGTTTATTGCTTGCACAGGCAAAGTCAATGACTTTTAAATATCTTGCTTTTTTCTGCTGTATTTTTGCAGTATGTTCATTCGGAAGATGCTTAAAAACAACAAAAATATTTTTACTATGCAGCAAAAAATAGTTACTTATTTTTGCTATAAATCATTGTATTCTATTGTAAATAACAATGGGATTAATATACAATATACTGATTATCAATATTTAATGAAATTTATAAGTGTTGCAAAATCATTGTTTTTTTATGTCGTTTCGTTGATATTTCATTGTTATTTTCTCCAACTAATATTATATCAAATGGATAAAAATAAAATACAAAATACAAGCTAATTATGGATCTTCTTCATCAAGCTTTTTGCTCCTTCAACAAGTAAGGCAATAATAAGGACAAGGTAAAAGTATTTTCTGGGAATTTCCAAGTGGAGAGCTTGGGTGACCAACATCAACCCGACAGCAATAATAAAGAGCAATGCCAGGGTTTTTACCGGAGGATATTTTTCAATGAACTTGGTTGTTTGTCCCGATAGGTAAATCATGAAAATCATACCAATGCCCACCGCCAAAACCATTATAATAAGATTAGGAATAAGTCCGATAGCTGTAAAAATAGAATCGAATGAGAAAAGCATATCAACAACTACAATATGCAGTATTACAGATTTATAAGCGATTTGCCGAACCGTATTTATGCTCTTTTTTGTATTGAGATGAGTAATAATTTCTTTAACCGTATTAACCGTTAGATATGCCCCACCCATGAAAAACAAAATGTCCCGTATACTTACCTGAAAATTGGAAATACTGAATAGGGTGGTAGTAATATGCGATAACCAAACCAATCCATACAGCATAATAATCCGCATCAGAAAGGCGATTGAAAGTGCAATTACTCTAACATTAAATCTGTTTTCTTCCGGAATTTTGGCTAATACGAGAGAAATGAAAATAATATTATCAACGCCTAAAACAAGTTCGAGTAGTGATAAAGTAAAAAGACTTATTAGTCCGTGAATGGAAAGTAAGCCTTGTAAGTCCGCGTAAAAATTCATGCGGGATAGGTTCAGCGGTTTTGCGCTTCTTCTTGAAGCAGCAGGTTAATATCAATAACCATTTTATTTACTTCTGTAGAATCTGTACCGCTATAAATTCCCCTGATATATCCCTGATAATCTACCAATGCCATATTTTGAGTATGAACAAAATTGTTTCCTGAACTGTCTTCAACAGCTGCATAATAGGATTTTCGGGCTAAGTTGTAAATCTCATTTTTATCTCCGGTAAGAAAATACCATTGGTAGGGAATGGCATCGTGCATTTTGGCATATTCTAACATTACAGGTACTGAATCTCGCAAGGGGTCTACCGTGTAGGAAACAAATTTTATATGGGGGTTTCCTTTAAACCGCTTAGTTGCAGTCTCCAGCAAACTATTCATCCTTTTGCATATTCCGGGGCATTGGGCAAAAAAGAAATTTGCTACAAATACTTTATTTTTAAAAGTATCGAGTGTAATCGCTTGTCCAAACTGGTCGAGCATTTTAAAATCGAGTACTTTATGGTATGTTGTATCCACCTTGTATTTTCCATCAACTAAAGAAGAGTCAACTTTTGCTACGCCAATATAGGGCAATACCCGCAATGGATTTTTACTGTTTGATCGCATAAATGCAATTCCAAGAGCTGTAATAGCGCAAGCAAATAATACAATATTTATAACGAGTGATTTACCTGAAGTAGCCATGGCCTTTGATTTAATAATGGATGGCAAAGTTATTAATAATGGAGTTAAAAAAATGGGGAATTATGGTAGAGCGGCGAAAGTATTTATTACCCTTGAACTTATAATTGAATCTCCTTTTTCTCCCTAAATAGAACAGCAAAAAGAGAAGAGAAGCCTATAACAAGCATTACACCAAGCGGATTATACCAAAGAAAGGATATTTTAGATAAAATTCCAATTGAGTTGAATCCAAGGAATGCCATTATCTTATCCTCAAAGAATAGCATAAGTATAATAGCTTCTGAAAAGATGGAGGCCCAAAATACAGCATTCCCTTTGACAAACTTAAAAAAGAAGGCAACTACAAATACCCCAAGTATAGTTCCATAAAACAATGAACCGATTTCGTTTACCGCCTGAATAAGATTATCAAACAGATGTACATAAAAGGCAAATGCAATAGTAATACCTCCCCAAATAAGGGTTGAAACTTTGCTGGCGTTTACATAATGTTTATCGGAACCGGTTTTATGAATGGACCGTTTATAATAGTCCACTACTGTTGTAGATGCTAAGGAGCTTATCTGTCCTGCTGTAGATGACATGGCTGCGCAAAACATGACGGCGAGCAACAGGCCGATTAATCCAATAGGCATATGATTTAATACAAAAGTGAGAAAAACATAATCGGTATCCCGGGTTTCAACGCCGGGTGCATTTGTTTTTATAATTCTCTTTACATCGGCACGGGTGGCGGCATCCTGCTGTTCAAATTTCTGTAAAGAATCCAAACAAGCTAATTCCTGAGGCGTGTTTTGGGAATGTACTAAACGTATAGCGGCTTTGTTTCGTTGTATTTCTATAAGCGTGTGTTGTTTTTCTTTGTCTGCCAGTTGTTGCTTTACATCTGCCGATAATTGCACTTTTTCGAGGGCTTTATTATTAAAAAAAACAGGAGATGCATGAAACATAAAGAATATATATGTCATAACCCCGATGAAAAGAATAAAAAACTGCATGGGTATTTTCACGAGTCCATTATAGAATAAGCCGAGCTTGCTTTCATTTACCGATGAGCCACCCAGGTAGCGGGATACCTGGCTTTGATCGGTTCCAAAATAAGAAAGTGAGAGAAAGAAACCACCTAATATGCCCGACCAGATATTGTATCGTCCATCCAGGGAGAATTTAGTATCTACAGCTTTCATTTTACCCATTTTTCCTGCCAGATAAACAGCATCTTTAAGCGATACGCCTGAAGGTAAATATTCAATAAGAACAATTAATGCTACTATCATGCCTGAAAGTATGACAATCATCTGAAGCATTTGTGTTTGGCTTACGGCTTTTTCGCCCCCAACGTATATATATAGTATTACTGCAAGCCCTATTAACAGGCAAAGTAAGTTTATGTTCCAACCGAAAATGGTAGAAAGGATTATAGCCGGAGCGTACAATGTAAGTCCGCTTCCAAGGCCTCTTGAAATAAGAAAAAGGAATGCTATAAATTGGCGGGTAGGCAGGTTAAAGCGTCCTTCGAGGTATTCATAAGCCGTATACACATTCTGCTTATAAAAAACAGGAATAAATACGGCAGAGATAACAATCATGGCCAATGGAAGGCCAAAATAAATTTGTAAAAACCCCATACCAGATTCATAAGCCTGTCCCGGTGTTGACATAAAAGTTATGGCGCTTGCCTGTGTGGCTATTATAGAAAACATGATCATCCACCCCTTTTTCTCACCGCCGCCGCGCATATAACCGTGGATGTCCTTATGCTTATTGTTTTTCGCAATCCCGTAGATTACAATAAATGTAAGTGTGCCCAATAATACGATAAGGTCAAGCGGCTGCATAAATTATATTAGCTGTAATGATTACTTAGCCACCAATAAAAGGCTATTTGAATTACTAACCACACTGCAAGAGTAATGTAGTATGGTCTCCATTTTCGGGAGTTAGCTATGTCTTCAGTGCTTCTCAAACTCAATGAGGTTTGCCATTAAGCGATAGGCTCCGGGTATACCCGCAGGTAGTTCACGAAAAAATGCAAGTCCTGTATAAACGAAATTCCCTTTGCCATAGTGGGCTACAAGCAGGGCTCCTTTTGTCGGGGCTTCGCCTGCATCATTCATTTCCAACAGAGGTACGTAGTGAGTAGTATCCCATTTATCAGGATAATACAAACCACGTTCTTGCACCCATCCGTCAAAATCCTTTTGGGTGATTTTATTCGGAGTGTTCAAGGCAGGATTCGTAGGGTTTAAAAAAGTGATTTTGCAATCTTCTTCTGTCGTGCGCACATTCGCCGGATGCAAATAATATGGCCCAATACTATCTGTAACTAAACGAAAATTGTTGTTGTATTGCACAATGTAATTGCCTCCGTTTTTAACGTAATTCATCAGCCGGACATTATCATATTTAAGCTCGCCTACTGTGTTATACGCCCGTATGCCCGCAATAATAGCATCGTATTTACTTAAGTCAGAAGTAGCGAGTTGAGCAGGCGAAATCATCTCCACTTTATAGCCCATTTCAGTTAAGCATTGGGGAATATCATCGCCTGCACCCTGGATATAACCTATTAGTTTGGGGTGGGTGATAACATCCATTCTCATTACCTTTATTTGGCTTTTAGGGAGTAATATTTGTTCGGGGATATGATCATACGTAATGTCTTCAAATGAACGGTTGTAAGTATGTCCGTTCATTGTTATATAAATACCAATACTTGCATTTTCTGAAGTTTTTGGTGGTTTTATAAAACAAATTAACGTTTGTTCGGCTCCATTTCCTTTCATATCAATACTATCAGCAATAATTACAGTATGGTAACTCATGATATTAATACCGGAAGCAGTATCGTTATCGGATCTACTAATATTCCACCCACTCGGAGTGTTGAGTTCTATACCTGCCTTTCCCTTTATAAAGGATTTGATTTTAATATGAATTTCTTTGGATTTATCATCTGCAAAAACCAATAAATTTTCCTGTGGTATAGCCACAGCCGGAGGCACTATTCTTGCTAAAGAATAAACATCCGCTCTCAATGGGTCAGTGTGTTTGCTGAATAGAGGCAAATCTTTTTGAATAGATATATTGTTCTTTTCTGAGCCAATAGAATAAACAACATGAGCGGTTACTTGAGGTGGGTTTTGCGGTAAGCCATGCAGCTGTTGGTTGTCTACTTTATACATGCCTATAGTATGCTCTTCTTCCAACCAATATGGGCCTGAGATGCTTGTAGTATCTGGTATATATCCTTTGGTGGAAAAGGTTTTATATAAATTGTTTTTTAGTTCAATATCATTGGTGAAGGATGCAATCTTGCGCCCTGAAATATCAAGCGATGCAGATGTAATTGTAACATTACCTGGGTTTTCTACTATTATATTTAATCCGGCATTAATACTGTCGCCGACAGGCAAAAATTCATTTGTGCTTGTAGCTTCTGCATATATTCCTTCGCATTGTAAAATAATTTCGTCTATCTGTTCCATCTTTGATATAACAAGGTCTATGTCTTCTGGAACAACCTTGTCGAAAGATGAATAATAGTGTGTTAATTTTGTCCTTAATGAAATCAATTCATCCACAGACTTTTCCGGATGAGTCATATCGAAGCCATTGATAATTTTATCTACTTCTTTTGAAATATTTTCACACCCTTTTATTCTGTTCCAATCCCAATTATAATCGCTGAAAATGTCTTTACCGGCTGGCTTTTCGCCTTTCATGCATACATAATAATCTAAATTATCTCCCCATGTTGGAGACGAGCCCATTCCCTGGGATTTATGCATACTGCGGCTTTCGGCAGCCATTTCACCGACAGATTTACCGAGCAGGGGCATGTAAACACCAATATTGGTGTGGTACATCTGTGAAGTATCAGGATTTGCATCCGAAAAAAAGCGAAGTGAGGTATTCCAGAAAAGAGTTTTGGCCTGCCAGGTGCTAACATATTTCAACTGTTCAGGAAACATGGTGGGATTAGCCGCAGCATCAAAAGCCCTTTGTGCAAGTATAGCTGAAGCCTGGTGATGTCCGTGAGTTTTAGTATAAGTAGGAGAGAAACGAGTAATAATAATATCGGGTTTAAACCGACGTATTTCCCAAACTATATCAGATAGAACTTCGTTACTGTCCCATATATGCATGGTCTCCTTAGCTGTTTTTGAAAATCCAAAATCATTGGCGCGGCTGAAAAACTGCTGTCCTCCATCGGTTGCACGTGCCATCAACAGTTCTTGCGTACGAATTACACCCAATTCTTCACGCACTTCTGGCCCCAGTAAATCTTGTCCTCCATCGCCTCTTGTTAGCGACATATAAGCCACATCAATACCCTTTACATTGGCTAAGTAGGCTATAAGTTGCGTGTTTTCATCATCGGGGTGGGCGGCAATATAAAGCACCCTTCCAACATGCTTTAGCTTTTCTATTTCATGCAATATACGCGCCGAATTCCAGGTTTTTTCAGGTGCTTTTTGGGCGGATAAAGCAAGTGAACCTGCTAAAGCGAACAGTACAATTGAAAGAGTTTTATTAAACCTCATTTTATAATTATTAATGGCAAATAAAATACAATTACTCAGGATTTCACTATAATAGCGAATAGCAGTTATTTTTTGTCTTCGCCTAGTCCTGCAATAAGTTTCGCAATCTGGTCCTTATATTCATTGTAAAAGCCATCGTTAGCTTTATCGCCTATACTTTTAGCTTCCGTTGCATATTTCAACGCCTCTTTGTTATTTCCTTCAGCCTGCAATACTCTCGCCATTACATAATGATTGAAAAAATGATTATCTTTCAAAGTGATTGAAAGTTGTGCCCAATTTTCTGCCTTCTTCAAATCAAGATTATTATCTATATTATAATTGGCCGCGTTAGCATATGTACGCCAATTATTATCTGCAAAATTTTCAATGCTTTTTTCTACCAATGCTTTGGTATTTGCCATTACATTAAAACCTACCTTTAGTTTTTCCCAGCATAATGTAACCATAGCAGTGCTATCTGAGGTAGCATCTATCATAAATGCCATACGTTCTTTCATGTCTGCCGATTGAGGTGCGACCGTAAAACGTGCTACATCTAATGATTTCTTATAAGAGAAAGAGCCAAATTGCTCAGCATCGGAGTTGAAGATAATAGTCCAGCTGCTTTTTCCTGGAATGGTAAGCAGGGCATATTTGCCTTTTTTTATGGTTGCTCCATTAATCATAACGTCGGTACTAAAACTGATGTTGGTAGCCTGGTTTGCCCCGGTACGCCAAACAGAATCAAAAGGGACTAATGCGCCCCAGATCTGCCGACCTTTTACACCGGGAGAGGAGTAGTTGATTTCTATTTTAGTAATGCCAAAAACCTGGCTTGTACTTGCCGCAGGGCTGGGTGCAGGGAGTGTAGGGCTTTGGGAATATGCAGTGAGAGCGGAGAGTCCGAGAATTGATCCGAGCAAGAGTGATTTGAAGTTTTTCATAAGATTTGTTTTTTATAGTTCAAATGTATATATAATTGAGGACTTGGAATTATCTGAAATAGTAAAGTACAAGTGAATTGTACATTCAAAAAATAGTTAAGTTTGTCACTATCATAACATTAAGTAATGAACGTA
>Ga0302185_10002960_pt1 | contig 10735 bp, 2 predicted proteins | sample II_Bog_E1_1_FD_200231 | JGI IMG/M metagenome (GOLD analysis project Ga0302185, IMG submission 200231) | Peat permafrost microbial communities from Stordalen Mire near Abisko, Sweden - II_Bog_E1_2 | ecosystem: Environmental > Terrestrial > Soil > Wetlands > Peat | place: Sweden: Abisko, Stordalen... | reverse complement strand
TCTAAACAGGGAAATGCACAACTGATGCATGACCCTTGGTATGGATATGTGAGTGAAGGACAAGTATAGAGGCAACTTTAATTGAAGAGGTAGGAACCTGAACATGAGAGGCAGGATATATTGCTAGCACAGGAAGAACAGTTTTAGCCACATGACTGACAAATTTTAAGTTTGGTGAAATTTTGAATAGAGAAAAAAGTAAATAAAGGACATGATAGAAGACACTCACCTTAATAATAGACGAAAAGATATCCCACGCATGTCAAGCAGTAAGTTCTATTGATGCAGCTACTACAGGGGGGATTGCATTGAAGGCAGCTATTATTGAATTGGTAAGTTGTATTGGGACAAGTTTGCAGACAAGTTTGCTGTTGTGAATAGAAATAGAAATAAGGTGAACAGCTAAGACATTGAACTGATGTTAAACATGTTAAACAATTATTTTGGCAAATATTGCATGTTTTAGCAGTTATATCACTGAAATATCCTTCTGGACAAACTGACAGGCAGCTCATATTCAAGACGTACCCAGCTTGGCAACTTAGGCATCCAGTGGAAATATTTAAGCATGTTTTGCAGGGATAACTGCATTTTTCACAAAGATTAGTATCAAAATTTTAAGCATAGTTGGAGTCACACACGGGCAGACATGTTCCATTTGGATTAAGTAAGAACAAGCCGGAGCAGCTATTGCATTACTACGCATTAAAGCTACAAGTCAGACATGATAACGAGCATGGCTGGCAGGAGATTGAACTAAAATTTTAATAGTAACCAGCAGGGCAATCCATTGTACACAATCCACTAGACTCCAGATAGCCAAGGTTGCAAGCAGTGCAGTTCATCGATGACAAATTACAGGTAAGACATGGATATCGACAGGATGAACAGCTGGCAGATACTTAATTTTAATAGTAGCCTGAAGGGCATTCTATCAGACAAGAAATACCAAGTAAGAACCATCCACTTTCACAGCTTAGACAGTTTTGCTCACTAGTACAAGTGAAACAGGGCGAAACACAAGGTGAACAGCTGTAATCTTCAAGAATTGGATAGAATTTAGAAGGACAACTGAGAGTGCAACTACTAAGTAAAGCTGTAAGATAATAACCAGAAGAGCAAGTTTGAAGGCAACTATTATCTTCGAGTAGCAATGAGGGTTCACATTTTGCACAGGTATAACCCGTGTAGCAACTTCCACAACCAGAAATTTGGCAAATATATTATTAAATCAACACTTCTGTCACGCCAATGAAGTTTCCTAATGGTACTGTAATCAAGAGGGTGAGATTGTTAATTAAGTTAGCAGTGGTTAGATTGGGTGTAAAAATGGTTTTAAAGTTTGATAATACAACAGTTTGATTATTACAATTATAACCATATTATGACGATACAGCTCCATTAAAAGCCTACATTAAATTAGAGGAGAAAATAGTCACATTTTAAGGACTTTCCGATAGAAGTGTTACGACTTGCAGTGATACCAACAGTTTATAGACAGGCTCAATGTCTATCTAGAGCGAAATAGATCCATTTTCAGCTATAGCATAGTTAAATAGAGGACACACTAGCAAAGAAGCTCCTTGGAAAGAGGAGAGGTCATTTGGCGCTCTGTAATAGAGTTGGATGTTCGTGAGGTGTACTGAGTAGTAGGGGCTGCAAAGGTTATCAGTATAATAAGCGATATCAGAAATACACTCCATGCAGCTGTCGGGTCCATCTGCACTTAGGCAAAGAACACTAACTGCTTCACATGTACCATTATTAGTCAAATAGTAGGTCGAGTTGCACTGATAGCAAGATGTGCCGTCGCAGATGCTACAGAAATTAGGACAATTACTCTAACATGTCAGTCCATAAAACCCCGAAATACATAGAGAACAACTCCCGTCGCTATTGCAAGTCGAGCAAGTCGTTAAATTACAAGCTGAGCAGCTGCCAGCACTAGTAAGTACATAACCTGAATTGCACGTCGTGCATGTATATGCGTTAGAACAGACTTAGCAGTATGTCATACAGTAGAAACATATAGAATTTTGAAGATAAAATCCTGACTGACATTATTGAACTGCTGAGAAAGTGCAGGTGAGAGCTCCAGTTGGACAGAGGTTACAATTACCAGTGGATTGTTAGACATAGAATTGCTGATTGCAGGTCTAACAAATTGGAGAACCATCTGCCGCGATACCACAAGAGAGACAGTTATTGGTGCAGGCAATACAAGATCCACCAACGAGGAGATAATTCTACAGGCAACTGGTACATTAATCCTGAGTTAATCCTCCGCAAGATTGGCAGCGATAGTAGCAAGGCAAACAGCCGCTAGAGTCACAGTAGGAAGAAAAGGTCGCATGAAGCAAGTTCAATAATATAAGGGCCATAATCATGGGCAGTTGGGATACTTTCGATGCAACTATTATCTATTACAATTATAAAAGGTTAATTCAATGAGTTTGATTGATATTATTTTTATCTAAGTACCAGCCCTGCCGATAAGATGCTATCAATATCATTATTTGGAGATTATATCTCGTGTTCTTTAATGATTGAATTGAGAAGTCACTATATTAACATTATGATAATTTATTTGTGATGTAAATGAATTCAATGGAGGGTGATATTCTCGGCGATCATGAATCGCTCACCTCTACTCAAGAGTAACGAGTCAGACCGGACCCAGTCTCCTTTAAGCTTCATCCGGGTTTCCTTTGCTTTTTCCAGAAATGGGCGTAAGTCTAAAAGATTTCCTATCACGAATGCTACAATCGAGTAATGCGCAGTCACTTCTAACTGTAAAAAATTCGTACTCCCATATAAAAACTGTTTAAAAGAGGAGATAAGAGTTTTCGTGAGAGTTCAAAATAGATCTATCTTCGCTCATCTAAAAAATAAAGAATCTATATTCAAACTCAAGGTGAACCTATATAAAAGTATGAGTTTGGGAAGGAGAAGGAGGAATAAATCGAACAGGTTCAAAAACAGTTGGAACTTTATCGGAAGCGTCGAGAAGAAGCTGTGGCGGAGAAGAGAAAACAGTTCAATAAGATTAGAGAGCAAGAAGAGCTGTTTAAACAACGAGAAGCTGATGAAAAACTGCGGAGATAGAAAGTTCTTGATCAGATTAATGGTGAGTTGGAATAACAAAAAAAAAGACCTTCTTGATATTGTAGTAGTGTATTATTATATTTTAATCTACATGTGTACAGAGTCAAGCCTACACATTTTACTTGACCCCAAAGAAAAGGATTAAAGGAAGTAGCATATGTTTTTTCCTCAACTTGTTATTTTTGTATTTTTTGCCATCGACAGCCGTAATAAAATTGGATTAATTCTTTAATTTTGATGGATTAACAAATAAATCTTTAGAATAAGAATATTCTATGCTTTCGAACATTATAAATAGAATATGCCACGCCCCATAAGACAAATTAGAAATAACGAAAGGTTTTAACTTAAATTAACTGAGCCATTGCTTTTGGAAGGTGATGCTGTATTGGTAGGGGAGACACATCTAGATTCATCCCTCGCCTATACGAACTCAAATGTCTCTATAGTTATGGATCAAGCCGGAGTGATTGAAAGTTAAGGCAAAGGAAACAGTAAACAAGAGTAGAAAGAAGCTTCAACAAAGGCGACAACTCTTTTCAACAGTTCCAACAATAGTGTGTCCGCTCGTGAAAGTTTCATATATTGTAGAAGAGCTAGACTAAATCGATAATAATAGAGACCAAAAAACATTTCTTTTCATTAAATTTCCTTGTAAAAAAAGACGGCTTCTATTAATTTACCGTTGATTCACGCCAAACAATTTGCAAAAAATATAATAAACCCTGCAAATTATAAAAGATCTGTTTCTTGCAGAATTAATCATAAATCTATTCCAATTTAAGCCAATTCTGTGAGGTAGAGAGTTGAAGCAGTAAATAAGAAATAAAATTTACGAAAATAGCAACGAACTTTGTAAGTGGTAAATGCAAAGGGGATGAAGCTGGGAATAGACTAGCAGAAGGGAAATGCTTACTTGAGAAAAATAATACAAAATAGATTGAATATGGCTAATCCGTTTAAATAGTAACTAGAACTACCAAGTATAAAAAAAGGAAAACGGATACATCTACCATGTTGAACAAATGATATTTTTAAAACTATGTCAATCACTAATTCAAATATTATCCTTCTCCATCTATTAATTCATGATGATGTTAAATTTTAGATAAGAATATTCAGTCCATTATATTATGAGTGATAGCGAGGGGGAAGGCTTCAGGGAGGCTCACTCATAAACTGTGATTATTAAACCTAATCATGCTAAATCAATCGAAAAGTAGAGTAAAAGAGACACTCCCAGTATTACGATAAAAAATACTCTTACTTTGCACAATGATCTTCCGCTATTTTAGTACCCACGAGGTATGGATTCATTCTAAGATGTAAAGTGCAATGTAAAAGCAGCTCCTACCTGTAAATAGCCTCTTGAAATCATACGAATGATCGAAGGCATCCCCTGTCAGCTGTTGTCTGACTTTTTTCCACGCAAGTTTATCTGTGTTTACAATCGTTTTCACGAAAATTTGACTCTGAAGCATGACCTCACCAGTAACAGCAACTTGATTCAGTAATCATACGAAACATCTCGCGCTGCATTCGTAACGAGTAACTGACTACTTTTTTAATGAACTCTTCCACACTTGCTTAGGGAAATGATCACTCTTTTACATCTAATTTCGAAGGAGGTAATCTACACTGGGTTTTTAAAGACAAAAAAAGCAAAGTCTACTATCTCCTACTACAAAATGACATAAACACTCATGGATATAATCAATGGTTCCATTTCGGTATTACCCCTCGCCATCCAGGCAAGTATCAGTTTGTCATCGCTAATTTATCGAGGGAAGTTCGATTTGGAGGAGAAATGGCCATTCTAACCTATTAAATGGCAACAGGAAAATATCAGAGGAAGGTCAGCTTTACCTGTGTAGAGAGCAAGCTTAGGAAATGTGATAGAGAACTGAATTATTGGAGCTTGCACTTTTAATACGAGTTTGAGGATACAGGACAAGTCTTTTTTTCATTAGCAGCACCTTACTCTCATTCGAAGGCAATGAGAATGATAAAAGAGATAGTCTAAAATACCGAAGATCATATATCTGTGAAGTTAGAGCAGGCGGCCAAATCAGAGCTAGGAAATGCGATAATGTGCCTCAAGATAAGTAAAAGAGTGAAAGCAGCCAAGAAACAAGTAATAATAACAGCAAGACAGCATCCAAGTGAATCAGTGGGCTCATTTGTGTGTGAATCAATCATTTCCATCTTAATTTCAAATCATCCTCTTTCCCTAGAGCTCCTGTAATTAAATCTTAATTTAGATAGCATTTCACTTTCATCATACTACCCATGATTAATCCAGATGGTGTTGTTCACGGCAACTCTCGGACTAATGTCATGGGCTACGATATGAATCGCTGCTGGAATCGCAATGGAGTTATATACTCGAAGTAATGTGAACAAATTTGGCAATATCTTTCACGTGTCTGTCAGCAGCAACATGTGCACTGGTCTCTTGATCTGCATGGACACAGTAGAGAATTGGGATATTTTGCCTATTTCAGCGAAAGGAATGATCTTTCTTTAATTATGGACAGTCAATTAAGAAGAAGCAATCTCTATCAAGCAGACAAGTCAAGATTTTAATTACATCATAGAGTGAAATAATCCATACGAGGACAGTTGCATCAGCGCATGAAAATTACCAATGCTGTTACCATTTAAACTTCACTGTTTGGGGTAAGAAACTAGCAGGGACAGTTCATTCACTTTGATGGAAATCATTTCAAATAAATTGGAGAAAATATACTTTCCTCTTTGCTGGAAACTGAAAAAATAGTGCTGGATAATAAAGTGAAGCAAAGTGTCCTTGCAACAATGATGCAAGTAATCCCTTTAAAAGATAACTGCGAAGACAGGATCAAATAAAAAGAGTTAGATTCAGATTCTAATCCTTAACAAGACTATCTACGAGACTAATAGCGAAATCAAAACAATTTTTCTTTGGTCACTGAGAAACGACTATTTGTTCGAAGATTCAAAACTTAGCAAAGCACGTCTAAATAAAAAATTAGCACACCTCCTTCCTTGAATTTTCACGTCGTTCCGTCTCCATCTCCAATAGCAATCTAAAAACAGTTTCCTCTTCAAAAAAAGGCAAAGCATATGATGAATAGTAGCCTTCGATTGTTATCAAAAACCAACAAAACTGATAAAAGCTAATTGTTTAACTTAACATTTTTTGCCAACCGCAGTAAGGCCCTCCCTTCGAAAATGGAGAAAATAAATGAAAGGAATCGAGTGAGAAGTGAACGTCGAGTCTATAGTGAGATAGGCAAGGATCGTAAAACAATAAAAGATGAGAAATAATTCTCCCAATCACAGCATCTGAAATAGTCTTTGGATATGCGTAGATGCGTGAGACTTGCATTTTCCAATCGATTAAGAAATGAGTCTAATCAACCACGAGAGGGAAATGATTTACAGACTATCATCTACCCAACCTAGAACAGCTGCTCTTTGATCAATAATAGACAAAATTTACAGCTCCGCAAAAATTAAATGAAAGAACTACGGTCACAGTAGTATGGCGTACTGATGATAAACTCTCTTAGCAAAGCTTTCTAAATGCGCTTTACTAAGCGATAATCAGGAAAGTCACGATGATAAACTGTCTTCTCCTTCTCAATTTTGGCAAATAGCAAATTTAATTAATGTAATATCATAGGGCCTATAATATTTTTTTTTGTTTATTTTTATAAGTTAAAATGCCATTCTTAAATCAAAATAGGATCTCTTCTATTATTCAAAAGTTAATGATAAATTTTGGTTCATCACGTTTTATTGATAAAGGTCAAATCAATAACCTTAAAAAGGTACACAATTTTTAATTCAGGATAATAAGATTTGCAAGAGGGAACTACAAAAGGTTCTGAATGAGCTAGCATGCATGCGATAAGAATTAAGATGCATCAAAAAAGAACAAGAAAATCCCTTATAAGAGTAAAAAAGAAGCAGAAATACAAAATCAGAGGCCTTAGATAAGAAGTAAGGAGCAATAAAATAAGATATAGAAAAAGTTGAAGAAAAAATTGAAGAAGGTTCGCATTCTAATTTCTAGTTTGACTGGGATAAGAAAAACCCTTACATCGAAGAAGTAAGAATAAAAGGCAAACAAATTGTAAAAACTGGAGGGAGTCGGCATTATATGAGATTTAGCAGTAAGCAGCCATTTCCAAAAACAGGAGCACATAAAGTTACATTTAGGATCAACAAGTTTATGGCTAATGCAAATAACAGTATTTATTTCGGATTAACCACAAAGTAATGTAAATTTTTGCGTTGGTTCTAAGATAACAGTCAACAATAGTCCGCATATTATGAATCATCACCTAACGGATATGGAAAATGCCAAATTGGTAAAGCTTTAGTTACTGTTGAAGGGATTAATTCTTCCCAAATGTGTGTTTTAGTTGGAGAATAAGTATAAATGGTTGTGGATATGAATGAAAGAAACATAAGCTTCAGAAGGAAGGCAAATAATTAACGGCCGTAAGTCAATATTTCAGATCTGCCTTTACCTTCACCTTTCTTCGAAACATCCCTTTATCCTTTTATAGAAATTAGTAACTATGGAGACACGGTTGAGGTAATTTGATTCAAAGATCTTATTTTTAGCATTTTTGGATTTCTATTTGTTTTATTTAAACTAAATGATAGCCTAATTATACAAATTAGTATATCTCATTTTGTGAATAATATGGAAGAAATATACTGTTAGGATTGCGTAAAAATCAATTATAATCATCATAAGATCTTTTATCAATTTTTATTCGCATAATATTTTTTATAATACTCTAAAAAACTTAAAATATGCCTACTGTTGCCTGAGCCCTTTATATACTCATAAGTGATGATTTAGTTAAAATTATTTTGCACTTTTTCCGTCGAGGAGATTGAAATGCTCAATGATATTTAATAGATGATAAATTCTTCAAATTTTAAATATCAGTTAAGAATAATTCTAATTGTAAACATACAATTTAGATCTATGATTGTTGAAGCTAATTAAGCAATAATGCAAATATACTTGAATAGCAAGCAATAAACTTAATGATTATTTAATATTACTCGATGTCAGTGTTGATTGAATATATAGTATGATGAAATGATCATTTATAAAGGATTGCAGATATTAATCATCCAAAAGAGCAAGTCTCATCTTAGCCTTTTTCTCACATTTTGTATTGACAAGTTATTTTCATATTTTTTCTACTAATTTATTAGATTGAGTAACTATTCAGCGTCCGTTTTCATTTTATTATATTTGTGATTTAGGTTCTTCTTCATTCGCTTCCTCTTAATGGCAATTTAGCGATTGTCTTCACTTAATAATGAACCAATTGTCCGAATTAGCCATATTTTCTATAAGATCATTCCTTCGTTGAAGTTTTTCCTTTTTATAGAAGGAACATCTTTCTATATTTTTTACGATAAAATAGTCTAAAACGTTTTCTGTATATAGGAGGATTTACGTTTTCATAATGGTTATTTTTGGAGGTCTTTATTTTGGAAACAGAATATTTCCCAAGAGAGATAAGTGACTTTTACTGATCGGTGCCTTTAGTTAGTTCATGCGGAGAGGTCCATTGTCTATGGATAGGAAAGTGAGGCAATAATGCTTTCATTTCGAATGTGAATTCAATATAAAATCAGAAGAATATGTAATCTTAATTACCCTTAATAACAAATACCATAAATTATGGAAGTATAATTATTTGTAAATAGTCAGAAGGCAATTATCCATGTGATAATATCATAAAGTAGAAAAATCATTTCTTTAATAGACCTTTCATGGCCAACTTAAATTAATGTTTTGATATTTGACCGTCATGATTTATATCGAATTCTTTTATTATTTTCAAGTAGGAATCTTGGTTACATCCTCCAAAGGCTTCAATTAACTCTTATTTGCTGAGTTCTCCGTTATGGTCTTTATCAATCATCTGAAATGCTGTTTATAATATGTTTTAATGAAGTATATAGTTCCTCTACATCGTTGATGCTATAAATTCTAAGTGAGGAAAACGTACATGAATAATCAATAAAACCAGAACGGTTTTTATCCAGGTTATTAAAGATCTGTTGAATTTATTATTTTGGGAGAGGGGCCATATTATCTAAGTAGCACGACAGGAATTAATGCCAGCTTATTTTACCATCACCGTTTAGATCCATCGACTTAAATTTCGATTATATACTACTTAGCATTTCGTTTTGGATGAAGTTGTGAGAGATGTATACCATCATCGCTGATTGAAATCGATTAATCTATGAGAACTTTTTTATTGAACTTAGTTCATTGCTAAGATACAGTTTTTGGTTGCCTTTCTCAATTTAAAGTTTGATCCATGGATGGTGAAGGGCTTATTTTGCGGATATCCTTTGAGTTGTATCCAAAGTAAGCATTTTTTGTATTAAATCTTTGGCATTTAAACTAATATTTTTCCATTTCTGTTAAGGATAAGGTACTTGCCCTTTGAGTATAAGTGCATAAATTTCTTTGTCAGTTTTGCCCATGATTGGCGGAGTTCCAGTCAATAGAATGTACAAAATAACTCCCAATGACCAGATATCACATTTTTAATCATATTATTTGTTAAGAACCTCTGGTGCGATATAATAAACCTACATTAAATAAATTCTACACTTCCAACTTTAAGAGTACTCTTTTCATGTTAGTTGTAGACTGCACCCACTCCAAAATCAATAATCTTCAAATTGTTTTCATTCTATTTTAAAAACATAATATTTTCAGGCTTTAGATCCCGATGCATGATGTGCTTCGAGTGGCAGTGAGATATCGCTGAAAGGAGTTGCTTCATATAAAGTCTACTCTAATTTTAAGTCAAATTGCCTTGTTTTATGATTCGATCGAATAGTTATCCTCCTTCGCAAAGATCCATGATAATGTATATGAAGTTTTTGTCAGTGAAAATTTAGTATATTCGGATGATATTGGGATGGTCCTGCGTGAATAATAATGTACCAATTTTTTTAAAATTATATATTCTGACAGGCTCTCAATGGTCTATTTCTTATTTTCAATTCTTTTGACTGCGCGAACAACGTTTGATGTTCGATGCACTGCCTTGTAAATAGTGCCAAAGGACCCCTATCCGATCATTTGTTGGAGTATATACTAATCGATAATTGAGTTTTTCTTAATCTGAATAATATTTTGAAGCGATATATTTCCCTTGGCTTCAGAAAGGTTCCGATCACGGAGGGTCTATCTTGTAACAGTTGATTGGATGCATTATGAATTAAATTAACAGGCATTTCCCATCTTTATCGAAGATAGCAGCTCTTATTATATTATAATGTACTCGCAATAAGATAAATTAAGATTTTATTGAGTCTACGGTTTAAAAATGAGGATAAAGTCGAAACTACCATGACCTTTTTACTAAATATAATGAGTGGCATTGAAATATATTTAAAAACTATTGTTTCGTAATATCTGCAGATTTAATAGGAATGATATGGTTTGAAGTTATAATGCATTTAAAAATCACATCAATAATATCAATCAATTCAATTTATACCCTTTTTTAAAATAACCATCTTTTCAGCTAAAAAATTAGTTTATTGCTTTTAGACTTCAAACATTCATTTAATTTCAAGTTTG
>Ga0302185_10002959_pt1 | contig 10737 bp, 10 predicted proteins | sample II_Bog_E1_1_FD_200231 | JGI IMG/M metagenome (GOLD analysis project Ga0302185, IMG submission 200231) | Peat permafrost microbial communities from Stordalen Mire near Abisko, Sweden - II_Bog_E1_2 | ecosystem: Environmental > Terrestrial > Soil > Wetlands > Peat | place: Sweden: Abisko... | reverse complement strand
TATATCTTAAGCTTTTTTTTTCGTAAATTCGTATAGTTTCAACTTAGAGAATCTTTATGGAATCGCAGGATATTAAAACCATCAGAAAAGAAGTAAAGGAATATATCAACCATGCTGATGACAGAATGGTTAGGGCTATACATGCTATGCTGGAAGCAGACCTGGCAGGTGATTGGTGGGATGAGATCAGTGATGCGGAAAAAGCTTCAATAGAAAGGGGTTTAAAAGATATGGAAGCTGGCAATACTATTCCCCATGAAGAAATGGTGAAACTCTATAGTAAATGGCTTACAAAATAATCTGGTCTGCGGAATCAAAACAAACTTACCTGGGCATTATTGAATACCTTGAAAAGGAATGGACTGAGAGGGAGATCAGGAATTTTGTGGAACGTGTGCATAACAAGCTAAATCTATTAAGTGCACAACCGGAAATTGGGAAAATACATAAGAAGCGATACAAAGTTCACAAGACGCTCATTCATAAAAAGGTCTCTTTGGTCTATCACATTAAACCGCTAAAAAAGGAAATACATTTATTGACATTTTGGGATAACCGGCAAGACCCTGCAAAACTTAAATATTAGGGCGCCAAGTGAAGATTTATATTTTGGAGACAAACTTGGATGTGTAGTTTTGCAAGATCAATTAGCTTTCAATATTTCCTTTCTGACCTCTTTATAAGAACGGCCTGTTTGGCCTTTGCTTAATTCCACAAAAATTGTATCATCGAGATCCTCAAGAAATTCCACCAGCTCATTTTCATCTGTTTTTCGTAATTGTACCAGATCAATTAATATGATTGTTTTTTCATCTTTATCGTTAGTTACATAGCTTATACCTGTCATTGCATCAAATTATGGTTTAAAGTTAATCATTCCAGAGTTTTTAATATTTCTTTTATTGTCAACAATAGTTAAGCCAATACTGACATATTGTCTGCCAATATTACAGTAAAAAAAGAATGGCATATTCATTGATTAGAATAAGGAGAATCGAAAGAGATTTAAAAAAAATAAGATTAATATATACTAATTAGAATTACTATGGCAAAAATTATCGGAATCGACTTAGGAACCACCAACTCATGCGTAGCCGTAATGGAAGGCAATGAACCTGTGGTTATTGCAAATGATGAAGGGCGCCGCACCACGCCTTCGGTTGTCGCTTTTTTGAAAAACGGCGAGCGTAAAGTGGGCGACCCTGCAAAGCGCCAGGCAATCACGAACCCAATTAATACAGTGCAATCTATTAAGCGTTTTATGGGCCGCCGTTTTGATGAGGTGACCAATGAAATATCACACTTTACCTACAAAATGGTAAAAGGTGACAACAATACTCCACGTGTGGATATTGATGGCCGCATGTATACACCACAGGAAATCTCAGCAATGATCCTTCAGAAAATGAAGAAAACAGCTGAAGACTTTTTGGGTTATGAAGTAAAAGAAGCTGTGATCACTGTGCCTGCATATTTTAATGATGCACAGCGCCAGGCTACAAAAGAAGCCGGAGAGATTGCTGGCCTCAATGTGCGCCGTATCATAAACGAGCCTACTGCTGCAGCACTGGCTTATGGCCTTGACAAGCAGCACAAAGACAGCAAGATCGCTGTGTTTGACCTTGGGGGCGGTACGTTTGACGTATCAGTGCTGGAGCTGGGTGATGGTGTTTTTGAAGTGAAATCAACCAACGGTGATACACACCTGGGTGGTGATGACTTTGATAAAGTGATCATGGACTGGCTGGCAGATGAGTTTAAGAAAGATGAGAACATGGACCTGCGTAAGGACCCTATGGCATGGCAGCGCCTGAAAGAGGCTTCTGAAAAAGCCAAAATAGAGCTTTCATCTTCACAGGAAACAGAAATTAACCTTCCTTATATCACCGCTATTGACGGTGCACCTAAGCACCTGGTGCGCAAGATGAGCCGAGCGAAGTTTGAACAGCTTTCTGACAAGCTGGTAGAGCGTACGCTGGAGCCATGCCGCAAAGCATTAAAAGATGCCGGCATCACTGCAGCCGAAATTGACGAAGTAATACTTGTGGGTGGATCTACACGTATACCTAAGGTACAGGAAGTAGTAGAAAAATTCTTTGGCAAGAAGCCACATAAGGGTGTTAACCCTGATGAAGTGGTAGCGATAGGTGCAGCTATACAGGGTGGTGTACTTACCGGCGATGTAAAGGATGTATTGCTTCTTGACGTTACCCCACTTTCTTTAGGTATCGAAACGATGGGTGGTGTTATGACACGCCTGATAGAATCAAACACTACTATACCTACTAAGAAGAGTGAAACATTCTCAACAGCCAGCGACAGCCAACCAAGCGTAGAAATAAACGTATTGCAAGGTGAGCGCCCGATGGCAAAGGATAACAAGAACCTGGGACGTTTCATACTGGATGGTATACCACCGGCCCCTCGCGGAGTGCCACAGGTAGAGGTAACATTTGATATTGACGCCAACGGTATGCTACATGTAACTGCAAAGGATAAAGGCACCGGCAAATCTCAGAACATACGTATAGAAGCAGGCAGCGGCCTTAATAAGGAAGAAGTAGAACGCATGAAGAACGAGGCGAAAGCCAATGAAGAAGAAGATAAGAAAGTGCGTGAGCGTGTAGAAAAACTGAACAAAGCCGATGGGCTTATCTTCAACACTGAAAAGCAACTGAAAGAATATGGCGATAAGATTCCTGCTGATAAAAAAGCAGCAATAGATGATGCCGTGGCGAAGTTGAAAACTGCTCATAAAGCAGAAGACCTCAGTGGCATAGACAGCGCTGAAGAAGAGCTGAACAAAGCATGGATGGCTGCCAGTGAAGATATGTACAAGGCAGGCCAGCAAGGCCCGGCTGATGGCGCTCCACATGATGGACAGGCGCACCAAAATGCCGGCAGCAATGATGGCAATGTAGCTGATGCTGAATATGAAGAAGTGAAGTAAGTTAACTAGTTAATGCGTTAATAAGGTAAATAGTTAAGACGGCGGGTAGATCTACCCGCCGTTTTACTTTTCTGAATAGTCCATGTTATTTTATACTTTGTGAGATAATTCATTTGCTTGGCAGATAGCGGTCATAAATTAGAAAGAGGGTTATCATTAACGCAGGCTACCGCTATCAATATGATAGATATGGTGGGCATAGGGCCGTTTGTGACCATACCTATGATCGTGAGCCTGATGCATGGGCCGGCGAGCATCATCCCGTGGCTGATTGGTGCTCTGCTTGCCTATATGGATGGCATGGTGTGGGCTGAATTGGGGGCTAAATGGCCTGAAGCCGGAGGGAGTTATGTATTTCTTCAAAAACTTTTCGGGGAGCGAAAAGGTGGCAGGCTGATGTCGTTCCTGTTTATCTGGCAAACCACATTGCAAGCACCTTTGGTTATTGCGAGTGGGGCTATTGGGTTTGCTAATTACTTTTCTTACCTGATACCACTTTCCCTGATCCAAAGGAAAATGGTGAGCGGCAGCCTGGTTATTTTATTGATAGGGTTACTGTACCGGAATATCAAAAACGTAGGAAAGATATCTGTTGTGCTATGGTGCGTCACTGCAGGCACAATAATATGGCTTGTGGCTTCCGGCATACCACAGTTTAATGCGGCGCAGGCATTCAACATACATTTTGATGGGTTTACGAGTACCTCACTGATTTATGTGGCAGTAGGGCAAGCATCTTTGAAATCTGTGTATTCTTACCTGGGCTATTATAATGTATGCCACCTGGGTGCCGAGATAAAAAATCCTGCAAAGAATATTCCGAGAAGTATCTTCATCTCGATCACCGGCATTGCAATTTTTTACCTGGCTATGCAAACAATAATATTGGGTGTATTGCCATGGGAAACGGTTGCTAAATCAGAATTTGTAGCGAGTGTTTATTTCTGCCAGATATATAACCATACTATCGCCAATGTGGCTACCCTGCTCATACTCGTTATTGCATTGTCTTCATTATTCTCAGCTATACTCGGCTACTCGCGTATACCTTATGCGGCGGCACTTGATGGTAATTTCTTCAGTGTCTTTGCAAAGGTGCATCCGAAATACAAGTTCCCGCATGTATCATTATTGGCGGTGGGCGGAGTGGGGTTTATTTTCAGTTTGCTATTCAGGCTTGGGGATGTTATTACTGCAATACTCACAATGCGGATATTGGTACAGTTTGTATCACAGGCGCTAGGGTTAATTGCATGGCACTACAAAAAACCGGATGAAGATCGTCCTTACAAAATGCCACTGTTCCCTTTGCCGGCTATTTTATGCCTGATCATATGGTTGTTCATTTACTCCACTATCGATTACCATTTCATTTTGTCCTCACTGGGCATAGTAGGCTTAGGGGTAGCTGCTTACTATATCTTCATGCGTAAGCGAGACATTACGCCTTTATCACCATAGAGCGCATGGAAATTGAAGCCATATCAAACTGGTCATTGAAATAAGCGATGTGCTCATTCTTTTGCTGCAGGCCAAGTATATAAAACAATGGTAGCAGGTGGTCGTATGAGGGATGCGCCATAGTCGCTGTATTCCCGAGTATTTTCTGGTAGTTTAGAATAGAAGCGTGATCACCTTTATTCATCCAATCGGTAAACTTGCTATCGAACTCACGGGCCCAATCATATACCTTGTTGCCTCCGCTCCAATCTACTTCACGCAGGTTGTGAACGAGGTTACCACTACCGATGATCAGTACTCCTTTATCTCTAAGCTTACTTAGTTGTTTACCTATCTCATAATGATATGTAGGTGGCTGATCATAATCCAGGCTAAGCTGATATACCGGGATATCAGCGGCGGGATACATAGGCAACAACACACTCCACGTGCCGTGATCGAGGCCCCATGTTTCATCTGTCTGGAGATGGCTGTAAGTCACCAACTCTTTTGTAAGCTGCGCCAATTCGGGAGAACCCGGAGCGGGGTATTCCTGATCAAACAATTTTTTCGGAAAACCGCCAAAGTCATGAATGGTCTTCGGTTGTCTCATAGCAGTAACCTTAGTACCGCTGGTTATCCAGTGTGCTGATATAGACAAAATAGCTTTCGGCCTGGGTAATGTTTTACCCATGGCCTGCCAGCTTTTATGATACACGTTATCTTCAATTGCATTCATCGGGCTCCCGTGCCCAACGAATAGAATTGGCATCCTTTCTGATGCGGGCAAACTCTTACCCAAAGCTTCTAAAGCTGATAATGTTGATCCCATAACCTGTGTGATGGCAAAAAGGCCACCTGCTTTTAATAATGTACGCCTGTGCATTTTATAAATTCAAAAGTTAAAATTAAAAAACGCCCGATTAGTTTCACACAAATTTACATGTATATACATCTATTTGCAAATTGTCCTGATTATACACCTATAGAGATGCACTATGCATCCTGTAATCAAAAAACAAATTCAGGATGCCTTATGGGTTAAATTCATAAATTTATCCCATGGCGGCAAAATCACCCAATAATCACATTGAGCACTTGTCTAAAGATAAAAAACTGCTTCATTTGCTGGAGACAGTTGAGCCATACCAGCTAAAGAAAAGAAAGAATATCTGCGTTCGGCTGTGTGCCTCAATTATGAGCCAGCAGCTGTCTACAAGAGTGGCTGAAGTGATTTTCAAGCGCTTCCTGGAATTATATGATGGCGAAGAACCGACTGCACAGCAGATCATTGATACACCGTTTGACCAGCTAAGGGCAGTAGGCTTATCTAATGCCAAGGTAAGCTACATACAAAATGTAGCCCAATACCTGCTGGAACATAATGCGGATGATAAGAAACTGGGTAAAATGAGTAATGAAGAGGTGATTGAATTTCTTACTCCTATTAAAGGTGTAGGCAGATGGACGGTGGAAATGCTGCTGATGTTCACACTTGGCAGGGAAGATGTTTTTGCAGTAGACGACCTGGGTATACAGCAGGCAATGGCAAAAGTGTATAAACTTAATGTTACAGACAAAAAAGCGCTGCGCGAAAAAATGCTGAAGATCTCTGAGAAATGGAAGCCCTACCGCACATACGCTTGCTTTTATTTGTGGAAATATAAGGATGCAAAATAACTACTGCCTCCTATGAAAGACTACTACAAAATATTAGGGGTATCAACTTCTGCTTCGATAGCTGAAATAAAGAAAGCCTATCGTGCTTTGGCGTTTAAATATCATCCTGATAAAAATCCTGGCAACACTTTATCAGAAGCGCATTTTAAAGAGATACAGGAAGCCTATGTCACACTGTCTGATGATTCCAAACGTGAAGCTTACGACGATGAGCGATGGCTATCAGGAATGAGCAATAAAGCAAAGCAGCAGGAAGAAATAACACCTCGATGGCTGTTGAATATATCTGTGCAGCTGAACGCAAGCCTTGCCATAATGGACACGCACCGTATGAGCCAGAACGCCCTACAGGCATATATATTGCTTATACTCAGTGATGCACACCTTAGCATATTGCAACATTATAACGATAAGGACGCTAACATTGCCATTACTAAAGAGCTACTCAAAGCAACACACAAACTGAAAGCAACCTATCTGGACGAGATAGAAAAGAGGCTTATAATAGTTGCTGCTGGCGACCCGGATATGTTACAGGCAATTGATGAACATGTAGACAACAGAGTAACCGCTGCGCGCAGAGAACAACTACTGCCATTCATAGTGCTTGCAATTACACTTGCACTTTGTGTTTTTATGTACTTCTATGCGGGCTGGAAATAACACAATTTCAATGTACTTTATAGATCCTTAACACAGTGCTGTTTGATATCTTGTAGTTGTAAATGATGTTGTGGTAGTAATCATACTCTTCAGGATGGTAGCGGAATACAGTAATGAAATAGTCGGGATTTTCATTTTCAGCAACGATAGTGATGCGTTTTCGTTGCGCTTCAGTCAGGATGCCTACATTGTCATATATCGGCCCGGCACCATTACTTACACGGATCATCGAAGTATTATCATGGGCAAGAATATACTCTAAGCCTTTTCTATAACTAATACCCCAATACTCCATGTCGAAATTACGGTGGATGTTTTCATCTGCATGTGAAACAAGGCGATTGAAATAGACATACTCCAGTGGATGCTCTCTTATGATGAATATTCCTGCAAAAATAAATTGCAATGCAAAGGCTGCATAAACAATAATTCCCCCCTTACCCGAAATAAGCTTGCTCACAAAAAATAAAGCCAGCATAACAAAAGAAGGGTAAATAAAGTAAAGGTGGCGCCAGTCATCATAGTTTACAGAATGAAGTATGATCACCATAAATACCGGCCCCAACAGGCAAAGCAAATAAAGTAAGAACTGTCGCTGAGATGAATTTACAAGAAACCTTTTCGGGTATTTCACCGCCAGGCACACGATCCATATCATGCCTGCAAGGCCGGCAACGAGCCATACCTCCGGAGTAGTAATGGCAAACCAGGCAGGTGTATATGTCCACGGCAATTTTTCACCATCTATTATTTCCCCGTAAAAAAGAACTTTACCGCCCCACTTAATATGCGCAAGGCTTTTAAACTCTTCTGCGAAATAATATATAGGGTTACTCCACAAAATGGGCCACGCTATATAAAGCAACAGACAATACCCGGCAACAAACAACAGCATATTACGAAGGCCCGCACGGGTTTTCTCTCCGGCTGAATATTGCCTTATCAGATCAATAAGTAAGAAAAGCACAATGCATGGAAGCAGCATAATGCCCATAGCCCTGATACTGGTAGTGTAACCACAAACAAGCCCGAGTATAAAATACCAACCCGGTCTATTTTTCTCAAAAGCAATATGACTAACCAGGAAAGTAATAATGAACATTGACAAAAAAGGTATGTCTTTACTATTGAAAAATGAATGAGCATATATCCGTGGGTGGAAGGCAAGCAGCAAGAATCCAATACATGCAATAGTCTGGCTTTTAAACAATCGCAGTGCCAGTACATAGCCGCAAAAAACACTGATGAGGAAAAAAATGTGGGTTACTAAATGGCGCATTTCTGTTATCGCGCGCAGATCAGTTAGTCTCAGCCATTTTTCAATAAAAACCAGTGGCAGCTCAAAGCCTGTACCAAGATCGCGGTATTCAAGGCTTTTCAATCCGTTATTGTGATTAAATATATAGTCGTAAGTGGCTGTGCCGGTGAGCCTTTGAATACTTTCATCCCAGGCAAAGCCATAGTCCTTATAGGTGCAAAAAGCAATGCAGAGGCATACAGCGAATAAAATAATTCCCGGAAGCCACCCTGATAAGACTTTCTTCATTTACGACTTTAGTTTGCTATAAAAGCTAAATTATATCTAATATGCCTTACTAAAAAATACCCTGCCGGTATCGTCCTTTGAATTTATTTTCGGTCAGTCCAGCACACTTGGTTTCACATCTATCACCCTCACTTGTATCTTGGTGTTGCCGTTGTATTCGTTCTCTTCAATGTTGTATACCATATCAAACGGCCCTTTAAAAACAGCGTCATATTTATCTGCAATGCCAAAGCCGATACCTTCTATAACAGCGCCATTCTTTTGATGGGCTACTATGCGCAAATGCTGCTCCTTCACAATTTTCGATGATCCCTGGTAATCATACAAACCCCTTGTAATAAACACGGGTTTCATATTAGCAGGGCCGAATGGCTCAAGCTGCTTCAGCAGATTAAAAAATGCCGGCTTTACAAATGCCAGTGGTATTTCGGCATCTATTACTATTTCAGGCACTTGCTGATCGGCGGTAATTGTTGCCGCAACAATTTTTTCGAAACGGGCAATGAACTCATCTACTTTGTCTTCAGCCATGGTCATCCCTGCAGCATAGAAATGACCGCCATAATTTTCCAACAGGTCGCGACACTCGTGTATGGCCTCATAAATATTAAAGCCAGACACTGAACGTGCCGAACCGGTTGCTTTGCCATTGGCATTTGTAAGCATGATGGTGGGCCTGTAATAATGATCTATAAGCCTTGATGCAACTATTCCTACCACTCCCTTGTGCCAGTGTGGTTTATACAATACTGTAGATTTACGCCGGCGCATCTGCTCATCGCCATCTATTATAGCAAGCGCTTCTTCAGTAGTTGACTTGTCTACTTCTTTGCGATCGTCATTATCAGAATGCAGTGCAGCGGCAAGTGCCGGTATTTTATCGGGATCGGTCTCTATAAAAAACTCTACAGCCTTGCGTGCGTCATCCATACGCCCTGCGGCATTCACGCGCGGGCCAATCACAAAAACCAGGTCAGATATAGACAAAGCCCTAGTTACCCCACCCAACTCCTTCAGAGTAGAAATAGCCAGGCAGGGTGATTCATTTATTCTTTTTATCCCGAAGGCGGCAAGTATTCTATTCTCACCATCTATCGGCACTATATCGGCGGCAATACTGGTGGCTACAAGATCAAGATATTGATATACACTCTCCATGGGCTGCTTCCAATGTATGGCAAGCGCCTGCGCCAGTTTGAAACCAATACCACAACCACTCAACTCTTTATATGGATATTTACAATCTACCTGTTTAGGATTTAGTATGGCATAAGCAGGGGGTATATCGGCATCGGGAAGGTGGTGGTCGCACACAATGACATCAATGCCCAATGACTGTGCATACGTTATCATCTCCATCGATTTTATGCCGCAATCCAACGTTATCAGCAGTGTATATCCATTGCCATGTGCAAAGTCAATACCCTGCTTAGAAATGCCATAACCTTCCCTATAACGGTGCGGTATGTAATAGGACAGCTCGCCTTTGTATTTATTTTTCAGGAAAGAATACATCAGCGCAACAGATGTAGTACCATCCACATCATAGTCGCCATACACCATGATGCGCTCATGCCACTCTATCCCTTCATTTATCCGTTCCACTGCTTTTTTCATTCCCTTCATCAGGAATGGGTCATGCAGGTGCGATAATTCAGGGCGAAAAAACAGGCGGGCACTTTCATAGTCAGTAACACCACGCAAAGCCAGCACACGGCAAACTGCGGGATTGATCTTTAGTTGCTCACCAAGTTTAGTTACGATCTCTTCATCGACCGGTTTGAGGGTCCATCTTTTCTCAGCCCTCATTTCCAAAATCTAATTGCTGCACCGCATTGTAATAATCTGTCACCCATTTGCCTAAGTTATCACAAAATCCGCTTTTCTCCACATTTGCAAAGAAATCGCCTTCATTCATTATGCGCTCCAACAACTGGTCTTGTGCCTGTATGCACTGTATAGTAGTATTATATGGGGTATGGCTGAACGACACCATTTCATATACAGAAATGAACTGATCAGGGTAACGTTTGCCCAGGTCTTTTTCTATTTTTTTACGCTCCAGGAATTTCGGATCAGCTACTTTATCGCGCATCTCAATAAAGTTGTAAAGCGCCAGCTGTCTTACCGCATCACCATTGGGTTTCCTCATTACCTGGTATTCGTTGAGTATGGTATCCCAATCTTCGCCATGCTTATCCATAAGGGAAGACAATACTGTACAATCTTCAAAACCCGCATTCATGCCCTGCCCGTAAAATGGCACAATAGCGTGCGCAGCATCGCCTATCAGCGCGCTCTTATCACTATAATGCCATGAACTGATACGTGTAGTAATAAGTGATGATGTGGGGTTAGTGAAAAAGTCCTTCAGCATTTCCGGCATCAGTTCTTTTGCATCAGCGAAATATTTATCAAAGAAAGCAGTAACCTCAGCTTCTGTTTTTAATTTCCCGAA
>Ga0302185_10002957_pt1 | contig 10741 bp, 10 predicted proteins | sample II_Bog_E1_1_FD_200231 | JGI IMG/M metagenome (GOLD analysis project Ga0302185, IMG submission 200231) | Peat permafrost microbial communities from Stordalen Mire near Abisko, Sweden - II_Bog_E1_2 | ecosystem: Environmental > Terrestrial > Soil > Wetlands > Peat | place: Sweden: Abisko... | reverse complement strand
AATGTGTATAAACTGGCCGATGCAGGCTGGAACTCGAGCATTGCCGCGAATGGAGGAACCGTATCCGTCGGATTCACATTTAACGGGACGCCGCCTCACACACCGACGAGTTTTTCCATCAACGGGCAGAGCGTCATCTTGAACGCTCCGGCAGGAGGGGCAACGCCGACACCGACACCAAAACCCACCGCGACACCAAAACCCACACCAACGCCGACTGCAACACCAACGCCGACTGCAACACCAACGCCCACAGCTACTCCCAAACCCTCTCCATCTCCGAGTGCTTCGCCCACGGCGACGCCGAGTGCCACCCCCAGTCCCACACCAACTCAGGGCTCCGTGGTGACGAGCGGAACGATTGGCTTCCACTACGACTTTGAGGCCGGTTCGACAAATCCCGAGGATACGCTCGTGCTGACCGGTGACAATTACACCGACTTGATCATGTCCACTCTGATTGCCGGCACCATGTACGGACACCTGATCCAGGAGTTCTCCCCGAGCATTCAGATTAACGAGGATTATTTCTGCGGCTCGCTCTTTGGACAGCTCCTGCAGGAAAATTTCGAGACTGAGCTGTATACCAACACGAGTCTTCTCATCGATCCAGCGGCCGACCAGCAGGGCGTCATGGGGCCCAACGAGGGAGGTCCCTATCAGATGAATAACTATCTCGCCGACTTTGTCGGGGGATCGGATACGCCCGAGGGATTCGCGCTGGTCAACTTCGTGGCGCTCCAGAAGAACATCGGATACACCATAGCCGAGTCCGTTGCACAATACACGAATGACATGCCCGCCTCGTTCAATAACAAATATTATGGGCCGATGCTGGCCGCCTATGCCCAGTTCAACGACTATCGGGCGCTTCAATATATCGGAGGAGTCAGCCTGACCGAGCCATGGTCCTCCACGAACCAAAGCTATCTACCCGCATGGCAGCCGTATTTCAATAAGGCCGTTGCGTCGTTTGCAGAAGTTCCCGGCAACCAACTCGATATCCTGTTGAATATCGGGTACAATGCGGGCATTTACAGCCAGTTGTTCCTGCAGGATACGGAGAATAGCGCGACTTCAACGACCGCAACCGCCGCCTCCTTCAATAGCTACACCAATGCGGCGGGAGGAGACTCGTACCATCAGTATCCGTATCAGGTGCGCAGTTATCTGGATCAGTTGTTTGACAAGCCTTCCCAGAGCCCGGCGAATCTCGCCTCCGTGACATACAGCAATCATGTTGCCTTCAACATGGGGACGCTCTCGGGAGTCTTCAGCAATGTCTTTCAGACGCTTGCCTATGTTGATGCTTCCGGAAATTACAACTTCATCACTGCCGCCCAAGCCACGACGGCGTTTGACGCTGCAGTGAGTGCCGCCGGCTTGAGTGCCTCTGACACCCTGGATTTGAGCGACGCCTCGGATCGTTCCCTCATCTTCAGTATCATCAATGCTGCGATCACCAATCTGGAAACGAATCTGAACACTTCCTTCAGCGCCACGACGCTGAATCAACTCTGATCAGATAGAATTCCAAGCCAGAGTTCCTGTTTGTGCCTTCTTACGACATGAACAGGAACTCAAGGTTTTTGGTTTAACTTAAGTCATAGCCGCAAGCGAAGGGTTGCTCTCTTTTTTGGCATCCTGCAAATCCGGTCTAAATTCGGACATGAGAGAGGAAATCTTTGGACAGGATTTACAGGATAAGAAGTTGAAAAGAGATCACCCTCTAAAGTCTGCTGATCAACAGCTCGCGCTGGAAGATGAGTTCCTTGGGAAGCTGGCTGTAGAGTTTGAGGAAGAGTTCATCCTGCATCACAAGTTCACGATGCCATTCGGTGTGGTCGATCTTCTGAACCTCGTCGAACTTTTCCCTGGTCATCGAGTTCTCGATGCCGCGCATATCGATGTCCTGGTATTCAGGCACCCATCCGATGGAGGTTTCGATGGCGTGTGCACCAAACTTGGAACGCTCCACGATCCACTTGAGAACGCGCATGTTGTCTCCAAATCCGGGCCAGAGGAATTTTCCCTCGGGACTCTTGCGGAACCAGTTTACATGGAAGACACGGGGCAGGTGCTTGACCAGATGGCGCATTTCCAGCCAATGGGAGAAATAATCGCCCATGTTGTAGCCGCAGAAGGGAAGCATCGCCATCGGATCACGGCGAACCTGACCGATCGTACCGGCCGCAGCGGCGGTCATTTCCGAACCAACAGTGGCTCCGAGATAGACTCCATGCACCCAGTTGAAGGCCTGGAAGATGAGAGGCATCGTGGTGGCGCGACGTCCACCGAAGACGACCGCGCTGATCGGAACACCTGCGGGATTTTCCCAATCGGGATCGATGATAGGACAGTTTCTGGCCGGTGCCGTGAAGCGGCTGTTAGGATGGCTGGTAAGAACAGGCTTGCCGTCGGCATCCTTGGTCTCAGGTGTCCAGTCCTTACCCTTCCAGTCAATCAGGTGCTTGGGTGCCTCCTTCGTCATGCCCTCCCACCAGACATCGCCGTCGTCGGTCAGCGCGACATTGGTGAAGATCGTATCCGTGCGGATGGAATCCATCGCCATCGGATTACTGTTATAGGATGTACCTGGTGCCACGCCGAAGAATCCGGCCTCGGGATTGATGGCGTGGAGCCAGCCGTCGGGGCCGGGTTTGATCCAGGCGATGTCATCACCAATGGTGCTGATTTCCCAGCCTTCGTCCTTGAGAACCTTGGGAGGAATAATCATGGCGAAGTTGGTCTTGCCGCAGGCGCTCGGGAAGGCAGCCGTCACATAGGTCTTGATTCCCGATGGATCCTTCACGCCGAGAACAAGCATGTGCTCGGCCATCCAGCCCTCGTCACGCGCCATGGCGGAGGCGATGCGCAGGGCGAAGCACTTCTTGCCGAGCAAAGCGTTGCCACCATATCCCGAGCCGAAGCTCATGATGAGGCGTGCTTCCGGGAAGTGGGTGATGTAGGTGTTCTCCGGATTGCAGGGCCAGGGAACATCCTTTTCTCCGGCGGTGAGGGGTTTGCCGACGGAGTGGAGGCATTTGACGAACTTACCTGTCTTGGAGATCTCATCGTAAACCTTGGACCCCATACGGGTCATGATGCGCATGTTGGCGACCACATACGGACTGTCGGAGATCTCGATACCATACTGGGCGATCGGGGATCCGATGGGGCCCATGCTGAAGGGGACGACATAAAGTGTGCGTCCCTTCATACACTCGGTAAAGAGACCCTTCATCTTGGCCTTCATTGTCTCGGGGGCTTCCCAGTTATTGGTTGGGCCTGCATCCTTTTTCGACTTGGAGCAAATGAAGGTGCGTTCCTCGACGCGGGCGACGTCACGCGGGTCACTGTTGACGAGCAGGGAGTTGGGGCGCTTTTCTGGATTAAGCCAACGACCTGATCCGGAGGAGACCAGAAGTTCCTTCATGTACTTGTCCTCGGCTTCTGATCCATCACACCAGAAAATGGCATCCGGCTGAGTGATGGCTGCGATTTCATTCACCCAGTTTGTGACCTGGGCAATGGCGGGCGCTTGATGGCCCAAGGTTACGGTCAGAATATCTTTTGTAGTGCTCACGTTCCCTGTCTGATCCTTTTTTCAAGCCCCTGCAAGCGCCATTCTTGCCACTCAAAGAGGGTTGATTTTCTTTCTTTTCTAGAGAAAAAACAAACGATACAATGATCTTTTTTTCTCTTGATGAGAATAGCTCGTCTTTCTCTGTAAGTGTCCGAAATGAGCGCCTTGCTGTAATAAATTCCCCGAAAAATATTTTTCACGAAACCCTATCGGAGGAGCGTTACGGTTCTCTGACAAAGAAGTGCCAGCGGGATATAAAGAAAAGATATTCTTGAATTTGGGGGATAAATCCCCACCTTTTGGAAGATGGAAAAAATCGTGGATCGTGAACTTATTCGGGAGGAAAACAACGCAGCTCCGCTTCCTGAAATCGCCCACTTGGTACTCACTGTCGGACGGATGTTGCTGGAATGGGGAGCGAATGCGCGCACCGTTCATGAGGCGATTTACAGCACCGCCACCGGATTGGGGTGTGATTCTGCGGATGCCTTCTGCCAGCATGCGGCCATCATCACTGTGCTCCGACGCGGCACGGAATCGCACACACAGATGGGGAAGGTCGGGGAGCATGTGGTCAATCTGCGTCGCACCCAGAATCTTCAGGAAATCATCCAGCAGGTTGTCCACGGTGATCTCACCTGTGCCGAAGCCCAGAGGGAAGTGGAACTGGTACCGACAAAAGCAAAACACTACCCCATTTGGTTCATCTGTCTGGCGACTGGGCTGGCCTGCAGTGCCTTTGGCCGACTCTTTAAGTCGGATTGGGTTTCTTTCCTCCCGACACTGATCGGAGCGGGTGTCGGCCAGTATGTGCGACACACCCTCTTTCATAAAAAGTACAATATTTTTCTCACCGCAGGAACCGTGAGCCTAGTCGCTGCCCTGTTGGCTGGATTCGGGGCCAGGGCCTTTGGGAGTGTCCACCTCCCTCTTGCCATGGTGGCCTCGGTGCTGCTTCTAGTACCGGGTATTCCCGTGCTCAACGCCCAGATCGATGTCATCGAGGGTAAGCCAAACCTTGCTGCAGCCCGTGCGCTACGCATCACCTTCCTGCTGCTCTTCATGGCACTCGGACTTGCCATTGCGCAAGCTGTCGTGCTCTTGGGAGTACCGTCGCTGCCCGAGGCTAAGACTGTAGAGATGGAATTTTGGCAATATATCCTCCATCAGGCATTCTTCGGAGGTCTGGCTGCCGCCGGATTCGGTGTCCTCTTCAATACCCCTCCGCGCATTCTTGGCCTCTGCTTCGCCTCAGGTGCCTTTGCCCTGGCCATCCGGAGCGTCTGCTACAGTTACGATCTCGGACTTCCTCTCTCCTCCTTTATCGCGGCGCTTGCGCTGGCGACCGTCGATCGTACCTGGCATCAGTCGCAGACACCGCTCGGTTCCGTGCTTGCTGTGGTGGGTTGCATCGCCATGGTTCCCGGTAGTTTGGCTGCCAAGGGGCTCATGGGCCTCTTTGCCCTGATTCGTGCCAAACCCGAGGACACACTGCTCCTGGCCTCGACGGCGCAGACAATGATCATCGTCACCTTCACCCTCGTGGCCATTGGAATTGGACTTATTATCCCCACACTGATCTATCCCCAGAAACAAATCTCGGGATAAAAAGCTGTCCATGCGGCAAGTGAACGATAAATTGTAACACCCCCTTTTACTACTATGTCTGTAACCTTCCAACACGGGCAAGAAGACCCTCTGTTCACGCTCGGTGAGTTTCCTGTCCGCCTGATCACACTACTGGTGGCGGCTCACTGTCTGACCCTGATCGCTTGCTCCCTGTTGCTCTCGGCCGGGCATGGTGCCTGGCTTGATCTTCTCTCCTACAGCAGTGCGGGGGTTGCCCAGGGGCAGATCTGGCGTCTCTTAAGCTATGCTTTTGTTGCTACTCCCGACATCTGGTTTCTCTTCGAGATGTTGATGCTCTACTACTTTGGCAAGGAGGTGGAGAATGGGCTCGGTTGGAAGCGGTTCGGGATCCTCTATGCAGGCCTGATCCTGCTTGGCCCCTTGCTCTTGCAGGCCTTTGGCTACGCCGGCATTCCGCAGGTTGCAATCGGTGCTCAGGAGGTTGATTTCGCTGTCTTCGCCGCCTTTGTGGCGATGCATCCGGGAGCGCAGTTCTTCTTTGGCATGGCCGCCCGCTGGGTTTTTGTGGCCCTGCTCTCGATTTCATCGCTGCAATATCTTGCCGTGCATCAGGCTCCCCGCGTCCTTGTGCTGATCTCTTCCAGTCTGCTCGCCATCATGCTCATGCGCCGCGCCGGTTTTGAAGAGCCGCTGTTTGGCTGGGGCTTCCAGTGGACGCTACCGAGTTTCAAGAAACCAGATCCCCGATTTTCCGTCGTTTCAGGAGGTCTCTCCTCGGCTTCCGCTAAAGGCTCGCTTCCGAAGTCGCAACATGTGGATCCTGAGGTGGAAATGGACCGTCTGCTTGAAAAGATCAGCAGCAAGGGAATCGAAAGCCTCAGTCGCGAGGAGCGCACGGCTCTGGAGGATGCTCGCCTGGCTATCCTTCAGCGTGAGGGCGGCGGACGCTAGCGCATCAGGAAGATGACTGACTCCGTGGCACGGCTTCGGAAGATCATTGCCCGCTTGCGGGCTCCGGGAGGTTGTCCTTGGGATCGCGAACAGACGGCGGAATCGTTGCGGACTTCCCTACTGGAAGAGGCCTATGAAGTGGTTGATGCCATCGAGCGAAACCATCCGGCTGATCTGGAAGAGGAACTCGGTGATCTCCTCATCAATCTCCTGATGCAGGCCGAGATCGCCTCAGAGAGCGCTGCATTCACCCTTGAGTCCATTGCCTCCGTGGCCGCCGAGAAACTGATCCGTCGCCACCCTCATGTCTTTGGCACAAAGGGGAAATTTGGTGAGAGCTCCGCCGACTCCAGTGAAGCCGTACTGAATCAGTGGGAGGAAATCAAGCGGGCCGAGCGGTTGGCTAAGCAGGAGGGGGAGGGGGATGCCGCTGAGATATCGCATCTCGATGGAGTGGCGCGTGCCTTTCCCGCGCTCGTGCGGGCACAGAAGATTCAGAAAAAGGCCGCCAAGGTCGGCTTCGACTGGGTTGCCGCACAGGATGTCATCGACAAGGTGCGCGAGGAGATCGTTGAAGTGGAAGCCGAACTGGCCCAGCCTGCAACTCCCTTGCACAAGCAACGCCTGACCGAGGAAATCGGCGATCTCCTCTTCGCCGTGGTGAATCTTTCCCGTGCACTTTCCATCGATGCAGAGTCTTCGCTTCAGGCCGCCACCGACAAGTTCACCCGTCGATTTCTTGCCATGGAGCGGCAACTCTCTCCGAGAAATTTTTTTGCCAACCTCACCTTCCAGGAAATGAATGAACTCTGGGAACAGGCCAAACGCGTTGAAAAGTTCAAAGGAGGATGCCGATGAATGAAGCGGAACCATTGGCTCTCTCCCTTGCCGTGATCTCCTTTAACGAGGAGAGGCGGATCGCAAAATGCTTTGAGAGTGTGAAAGGACTTGTCCGGGAAATCATCGTGGTCGACAGCGAATCGACTGATGCGACTGTCGCCGTTTCCGAGGCGGCCGGTGCCCGGATCATCCATCAGCCGTGGCTCGGACATCGCGCACAGAAACAGGTGGCGCTTGATCATTGCACCCAGCCTTGGGTGCTGATGCTCGACTGTGATGAGGAGCTTTCCGTAGAACTCCGCGCTTCCATTGTGGAATTTTTCAAAAGTGGTGAAGCCAACTGGTTTCAGGGAGGGCGATTCAACCGGAAGGTCTGCTTTCTGGGACGATGGATCACGCATGGAGACTGGTATCCAGATCATCAGCTCCGGCTTGTCCAGCGGGACAAGGCCCGCATCGTAGGCAAGGACCCCCATGACAAAGTCGAGTTGCAGGGACGCTTCAAACAGCTTCGGGGAGACCTGCTCCATGATTCCTTTCCGACGATCAAGAGCTATCTCGACAAGATCATCCCGTATTCGGACGATTTTCTGGAATTGCAGATCAAGGAGGGGAAGCACTGGTCGCTCTCGGCGAACTTGCTCAGGCCGCTCTGGCGCTTCTTCCGAGCCTATGTGCTGAGACTCGGTTTTCTCGACGGATTTCCCGGATTCTGGATCGCCTACGCCACGTCCTTTTCCGTCTTCATCCGCTACAGTCGGAAGTATGAACAGGAAGTCGGGGAAAGGAAAAAGTCAGAGTGAAGAATTTAGAAAACTGATCGCTGTTACGTCAGTAACACTATGAACAATCGCTCTCAGGGACTACAGAAGCATTATCAAACTGCACCAATAATTTTTTGGCTTTTTCGGCATCTTCATCGGGAACCTGTAATCTTATCGGAACAAGTATCCGGGCTCCTATCCATGAATTGGCATTTTCGTCAGCGAGGATTGAATCGATTTCATTGTCACTGAGAAATGATTGTATCAATCCTGCCTCAACCTGATCTGAAAATTCTCTGATTGTGATCATCTGCTGAAACCCTTGTATTGGTCTAACCTCCAAGCTCTGGTGTGATGTGAATAGAAAGGGGAGTTAAGTCGGGAGTTTGGAGTTTGCGGCGACGAGTTTTTCGTAGAGCGGCATCAGGGCCTCGGGGATGATGCGAGTTCCTGCGATCATCGGCATGAAGTTCTGATCTCCCGGCCAGCGTGGCACGATATGCAGGTGGATGTGCTCTTCGTAACCCGCACCTCCTGCTGTTCCGAGGTTGAATCCCACATTGAATCCCTGCGCCTGGGCCACTTCCCGGAGGAGCAGTTGGGCACGGAGCGAGAGATTCCAGAGATCAAGCACCTCATCCGGGGAGAGATCCTCAATGCGTCCGGTGCGTTGGTAGGGAACGGCCATCAGATGCCCCGCTGCGTAGGGGTATTTGTTCATCATCAGGAAGGCGTTCTTGTTGCGTGTGATGACGAGATGGGAGGCATCGTTGGAAGTATTGGCAGCGGCCGAAAAGAAATCCTCCTCGTTGGATCGGTTGCGCTGGAAATATTCCACGCGCCAGGGGGACCAGAGGTATTCGAGATGTTCTTTCGGAAAGTCCATGGGATTAGTTCATGCCTTTGATTTGATCAATTTGCCAGACATTCGAGTACGGCTTGGGCGGCGCGTTCGGAGGCGGAGGAACTCTCTCTGCTGCCGAGGGTGGCGACGACTTCGGCCAGATCTACTGCAAGGTGTTCACGGGCCTCCGTGCTGTTGAGCAGTCGCAACGCTTCGTCGGCCAGAGCGGCGGGAGTGGCATCATGCTGGATGAATTCCCTGATCACGGGCCGCTCAGCCAGAATATTGACAATGCCTAGATAGGGAACCCGGATCACCCGGATGCCGACTTCATAGGTGAGCCAGGCGACACGATAGACGAGCGCATAGGGGAGGCCAAGGCAGGCGGCTTCCAGGGTGGCGGTCCCCGAGCAGACGAGTCCGGCTGCCGCACGCTGCATGAGATCGCGGGAATTTCCGGTGGAGATGGTGATCGGTGCCTTGGAACCCGAAATCATCTCCTGAAGCAACTCGGAGTGATGAGGGGTTGCTGCCGCCACCTCGAAGCGGACATCAGGACGGGAGCGATGAACGAGTTCGGCAGCGCCGAGCATGGAGGGGAAGATTTTCGTCACTTCCCGCGTGCGGGAGCCGGGGAAGAGACCAAGCAAGTTTTCCTCCCGCTGGGCGGTTGGAACGGCATGAAGCTCTCCTGCCATCGGGTGTCCTGAGAATACGGTGCGGAGTCCCGATGGTTCGTAGATTTTTTTCTCGAAGGGAAAGATGCAGATCATCAGGTCGAGGGCACGCGCCATCTCGGGAATGCGGCGGCGATTCCAAGCCCAGACCTGAGGGCTGATGTAGTAGATGATCCGGGTCGGGATGCGGCGTTTACGAACGGCTTTTGACAGCCGCAGATTGAAGCCGGGGTAGTCGATGAGGATCAGTGCCTCCGGGGGATTGGCAGCAAGCTCCTCGAGGAACGCTTCGAACTTTTTCTTAAAATAGCCGTAGTGCCGGAGCACATCCCAGAGGCCGAGCACGCCCGCCTCGGCGATCCAGTTGTCGAGCGAGCCCCCGGAGGCTGTTGCCTCCCCAGCCATCTTCGGTCCGCCTTTTCCCGTGAAACGGACGCCGTGAGAGGCTTCACGGAGCGAGCGCATGAGGGCGCTTCCATGGGTGTCTCCACTGGATTCACCCGCGACGAGCGCGAGATGGAGAGGCTGGGGCATAAGAGGTTAAACTACCGGAGGGGCTTGATCCTTTTTTCTCGGATCCGCTTCTTCAATCTGTTTGGTGATGCGGATGGCGAGATCAAGCGCTGCCGCGGCCTCGTGACCGGTGACGCGAGGCTGGATTCCCTCGCGAGCACAGGTGACGAATGAGGCGAGTTCGCGCTGGAGCGGCTCTCCCTTGATGACCTTGACCCGTTCCCTTTTGATCGATCCCTCCTTGAGTCGAAGGATGTAGCCGTTCTGTTTCTGGTAGTTGAGGGAGAGGTAGGCGTCCTCCTGAAAGATACGGATTTTACGCACCTTGTCCCGGCTGATGCGGCTGGCAGTGAGATTGGCCACGCAGCCGTTTTCAAAGCGGATACGGACATTGGCAATATCCTCTCCCTTGCTCAGCACGGCGATGCCGACCGCATCAACACTGATGACGGGGGATCGGACAAGATGGAGCAGGATCTCAAGATCATGGATCATGACATCGAGCACGACGCCGATGTCCATGCTCCGGTTCGGATAGGGGGAGAGTCGTGTCACTTCAAGGAAGCGGGGATTGGCAAGCTGCTGCTCCAGCGCCTCAAGCGCGGGATTGAAGCGCTCGATGTGGCCGATCTGAAGGATGCGGTTGTGCGCGGTTGCCGTGGCCGCGAGGCCAAGGGCCTGAGCGGTGTTGGTGGCAATTGGTTTCTCGATCAGGAGATGTTTTCCCTGCTGGAGCAGGTAGGTGCCAACTTCATGATGGGATTCCGTCGGTGTGGCGACCGAGGCGACATCCACGAGGGAGGCGAATTCTTCCAGCGTATCGCAGGCCTTGCCCCCGTAGCGGGCGGCGACCTTCACCGCATTTGCCTTGTTGGCGTCATAGATGGCCGTGAGTTCGCAATCGGGGAGTTCGCTGTAAATGCGGGCGTGATTGATACCGATGCTGCCTGGGCCGACAACGCCGGCGCGGATTGTA